>R27__coassemble_28_pt1 | contig 132731 bp, 106 predicted proteins | sample R27__metabat2_low_PE_013 | metagenome-assembled genome bin R27 | reverse complement strand
CCTCTTCCCATTCCGAACAGAGAAGTTAAGCCCCGCCGCGACGATGATACTGCGCCAACGCGTGGGAAAGTAGTTCGTCGCCCTCCCTTAACGGAATCCCCGCCAGCATCCGCTGGCGGGGTTTTCTGTTTTATGTCGACGGAAATTTTTTTTTCCTCTCCTTTCATCCTTTTTTCCTATCTTTGCACCTCAATTGATTGGATATGAAAGAATTGTTTACACGTTCCATTTCTGGGTTGGTCTTTGGCATTGTTGTGGTGGCTTGTATCTTCCTTTCCCCTTGGGCTTTAGCGCTTTTGCTTCTACTAGTCGTTTCTATCGGTACTTTTGAGATGTGTCGTCTTCATGGAATATTAGGGCCGCTTCATTTGGGTATTGTCGAAGCTTTAATCACTGGATCGTTTGTTTTCGGTTGTATCGTCGCTCTTGGATTGCTTTCTTATCGCTGGCTTCTGTTGGAAACGTTTTTTATGTTCATTCCTTTTCTTTTTGCCTTGTTTTCCAAGCAATTGCGCCACGATACCATTTTTTCTTGTTGTTATGCTTCGATTTTATTTCTTTCCGTTCCATCCTTGATGATGCTTTTCATGTATCGGCAAGACATGTTCGGCGTGATGGCTGGGTCTTGGCTCGTGCTCCTTGTTTTTGTGCTTCTATGGGTCAATGATATTTTTGCTTATCTTACTGGAAAATTACTCGGTAAGCATAAGCTTTTTGAACGCATTTCTCCTGGTAAGACCATTGAAGGCAGTATTGGTGGACTTTTGTTTACTACCATTGCCGTTGTTGCCTTTGGCCATTATGCCGATTGGTTGCCTATGAATGCCGCTGTCGGAATGGGTGTCATCGCTGTCGTGTTTGGTACATTGGGCGATTTGTGTGAATCGATGTTGAAGCGTCAGGCTGGGGTGAAGGACTCAGGACGTCTTATCCCAGGCCATGGAGGTATTTTGGACCGTTTCGACTCGGTTTTGTTCAGCGTACCGTTTATTTTCGTTTATTTGCTGTTGCTATGAAGATACACAAGAGATTACATGAAGAAGGCACCATAGCCATTTTGACCTCGTTTGTTGCAGCGGTGGCGATTTCCGTTGCCGTCAACTTGATTTGGCCTTCCCAATCCATCTGGCATTATTTGTTGTATGCCTTTTTCCTGATTGTTTTGGTGCTGACCGTCCGTTTTTTCCGCGTCCCGATTTGGCGAAAGACGACTCTTGCTGAGAATACGGTTTTGGCTCCTGCTGATGGCGTGATTGCGGCCAACGAAGTGGTGATGGAAGACGAATATTTCCATGACAAACGCAGGCAGGTTTCCATCTTCATGTCGATTTATAATGTCCATATCAATTTTTTCCCTTTCGATGGCGAAGTAACTTATTACAAATACCATCCAGGGAAGTTCTTGGTGGCATTTAATCCCAAGTCGTCGTCCGATAATGAACATAATACGATTGTTTTGAAGGATGCCAAAGGTCGTGAAATCCTTGTTCGCCAGATTGCAGGTTTTGTGGCCCGGCGTATCGTTTGCGACTTGAAGCCTGGTGACAAAGCAGTGACTGGTGAAGAGCTTGGAATGATTCGTTTCGGCTCGCGTGTCGATGTCTTTTTGCCTCTGGATGCCGAAATCAGCATGAAAATCGGTGAAAAGACAATAGGGAAGGAGACTGTTTTAGCCCGATTGAAGTGAGTTTTCCCCTCATTCGAACTTTTCTCTCTTCCCAATCCATCTTATGGACTTCTTACGAATCCTGTCAAACGTCCTAAGTTATTATTTTGCCTCGGCATTCGCGTAGGCGTCCTGCATCTCAATGTTTACATTGCCCGCGTCAATCTCCGACTGTTCTTTCTTCAGGAAGGCGAAGGTCTTCAACTTGAAACACTCGGCCACGGGGTCGTCGTCGATGCGGATGCAAATGCCCTCGCGCGGCACCTTGTTCTTGCAGAACGGCTCGTTCTTTTCCATGCCGAAGCGCTCCGTGTCGTTTTGCAGGTGCTCAAGAAAAGCCATGCCCCATTCGTTGCCTTCGGGCAAATCTGGATAAAGGTCGCCAACCGTGCCGTGATACAAAATCGGGATGGGTTTCAGCCGCTCGGCGATTTCGGGATGGTCTTGCATCATTTTCACGGTCCAGTCGTAAACTTTTTGCACATTCCACTCCTCTTTCTTGCCATTTCCTTGCTTCACGGTGATACGGTAAGGCATGAGGAAGTTCTTGCCATGGTCGCAGCGGTAGTCGTATTGCCCTTGGATGGCGCTGTCAGACTGGGTGAGGTAGCCGCAAATCTCGCCGTAGACCGTCATACCCTTGTCCAAATACTTGAAAATCAAGTTTCCGTATTCCGTCCAGATGTCTTGACCGTAGAAACCCGCAGTGAGGCCGCCGTATTTCGAGTCGTATTGGTTCTTGATGACCGTGCGTGACGAGAACACTGGGCCGTAGTCAACCTTGAAATCCGCTATCTTTTTGTTGTTCAATGCTTTTTCTTGCTTTTCCTGTTTTGCCTTACCCCAGTAAGGATTGACGCGCTGTTTTCCAACCTGCTTGATTTCTTTTTTCACCTTTTTGTTGAACCAATGTTCCGCTGAGGTCATCTGCACGGGAATCCTCGTCAGCACATTGCCGATGATGACGCTGGTGCCGTGCATCTTGACGCTGATGGTGACCTTGGTGGAAGGCTCGAAGCGCCAGAGGCTGCTTTGCAGTTGGGCGGTGTCGTAATGCAGCAAAAACTCGCCCGGTATGATGCGCTTGAAGCGTTTGATGCCTTTTTCGCGTTTCATCTCCCGTTTGGTTTTCGGGAACTGGATGGGCGGAACGTAGGCCTCGGCAAACAGCTCGCCTGCAATGGTGTCGAACGAAAACGGGTGTTCGATGCCGTTCTCGTCGGTAGTGAAATAGCTTTCCAAATCCTCGTCGGCCAGTTTCTTCTTCCAGCGCACAAGCGACTCTTTCTTGAAGATGCAGCCGTATGACGGGCAACCGCGCAGCTTGATGAGCTTCACGCGCCCGTGCTTGTTGAAAAACCCCACGAGCTTCTTGGCCTCGTCGATGTTGCCTTCCTCTTTCAGCTTGAGGACTTCGGCGGCGTTGGCATTGAGTTCGGCAAGGCCGAGTTCAAACTGGTTGTTGGCGGCAAGGAAGTCCTTGTTGAGCGCGGTTTCGTTCATGCAATAGATGACCGGCTCGCCCACCGTGAACTGTCCTTTCGAGACCACGATGCTGAAACCGTCCACAAAGGTTTGCACCAGAAAATCAGAGCCTTCGATGGGCTTCATCTCACCGATGCGCACAATCTTCGCGCAATATTCCTCTTTCATGTATTCACTCGCCGTGAAGAGGCGTTTTTCTGTCTTGTTTTCCATTGTTTTTTTATTTTTTATACACCAAGAACAATCGCGGGATCTATGTTGAGTTTGAGGCAAAGGTCGCGGGAGAGCTGGTATGACGGTTCCATCTTGCCATGCATTAACTCGCTCATTCTCGATGGGCTGATGCCGAGGAGCTGCGCCACCGCTGCCTGAGTGAGGCTACGCTCGTACATGCGAAGCCTAATTACATCGGTCAGTTTGGGCTTAGCGAAGGTGTAGTGAATGTTCTCGTACTCTGCCACCATGTCGGACAGGATGTCAAGTTCCTGATAGTTGGGGTCGGAGACGGGAGTCTCGTCGGTCACCACCTTCAAAAGTTCTTCGATGCGCTGCATCGCGGCATTGTAAGCCTCTTCGTTCTTCAATTGCGCCATGTCTCAAATGTTTTTGATGTCCGTTATCTTGTCGTATTCGGCGTGTGTTCCGACGAAACGGATATACACCGATTTTGCCGTCATGAGTATCATCACCACAAGGCGGAAGTTGTTCCCGTTGATGTTGAAAACGTATCGCTGGTTGCCCACATAGTCAACGCTGTTGAAGGTTTGGTGGATGTCGGCAAGGTTGTTCCATTGTGCCTCGCTCGTCTTGTCAAACCAATCCTCAAGCCCACTCGCGGCTTGCGGGTGATTCTCAGCATATTGGGTCAAGGTCTTCTTGGCGATGATTCTCATGCCTTTTTGCTTTTACGCTGCAAAAATAAGAAAAAGTTCGGAAAAACGGAACAATATTCCATTATTTTTGTATTCGCACTTTGTGCCGACCCGTTCAACACTTATTTCTGCAAAACATCCGTAATCTTCTGGCTGCAAACCGCCTGCACCACGCCCGAAGTGATCAAGGAAAGCAATAGGAATGCAGCAAAAACGGACACCAAAGCCACCGTCAAGACAAGGGGAACAGACAAATGATAGGCGAAGTTTTGCAGCCAGTTCAGCGAGAAATACACCGAAACGGCAGTGGCCACAAGAATCGGCAAGACATACAATCTTAACTTGGTTTTCAGGTAATGCCCCATCACTTCGCGGTTGGTGGCGCCATACACCTTACGCACCGCCATATTGGTTTCTTCCTGATGAAGATGATAGGAAACCACACCAAAAAAGCCGAACAAGGCCAACAGCATCGCCGCAAGGAAATACAGCAGCGACAGGTGCCCGACCTGCCGCTCCTCGCGGTAAAGTTCCTTCTCGCCCAAAAACGAATAGGAAAAGACATTCGTATAATTGAACGGACGCACCACTTCTTGAATGTAAGCCAAGGTCTTTTGTCTATTTTCGGGCGCGATTTTCACCACGATATTCGGCTGTGCCTCAGGTGCATATTCCATGATAAGTGGTGAAACGGCATTGCGCATATCGGAGAAATTGAAATCCTTCACCACGCCCACGATTCTCCCCGATGTCACTGTCAGCGTCAAATCCTTGCCGATGGCTTCCTCAGCGCTCCAGCCCATTGCCTTGATCGCCGCTTCGTTGACCACATATTGCCCATTCCCTTCGTACTTGCCCTCGAAATAATCATCCAAATTCAAGTCCTTGCTCAAATAGTCGCCTGCCAACAACTTCATCCCAACCATCTCTTGGAAATAGCCATCAGTAAAAAGCACCTGAAATACAGCATCGTTTCCTTCCTCTCGCCCTTCCCAGTCCACGTCACGGATGAAACCATTAGGCTTGGAAAAGTCACCCATACAAAGGCCGACGCTGTAGATGTCGGGGTTTTTCATCAGTTCGTCACGAATGGGTCCAACTTTGTAGCAGGGCGTTACCAGACCGTTGAGTGACACAATGTTAGACATATCAACGCCTTTGTCGGAATGTCGCATAAAAGTGAGTTGCAACAGAATTACAATCGTAAACACGGCAGCAAGCGAAGAGAGGCTCACCTGAAACACCGAACTCGCATTGCTGATGCGGATGCCTTTCAAGTGGCGCATCTTGCCTTTCAGCACATCGGCGAAGGCCACACTGCGAAGGCAATATTGCCCAAAAAGGCTTGAAGCCAAAGGCAACAGCACCAAAAGTGCAAGGCAGAAAAAGAGCAGCCATTTGTCGAAACGCAACTGCACGGGCACACCTATCCATGACTGGAACGCGGGCAGCACCCCCCACACAGCCAACAAGGAAAGCCCCATCGCCACAAGGGTAATAAGCAAGGTCTCCAATATGTTGCCCGAAAAAATCCTGAACTCGCTGCACCCAAACACCCGCTTGACGACCCTGTTTTTGGTTTGCTGCACCGAATACGACACATCGAGCGTGGCGCAATTCACGATGGTGACCGCCACGATGAGCAAGATGCCAAAGATGATAATCCATACATACGAGGCATTGCCGTTACCCACACTTTTCGGGTCGTTGTAATCGGTGTGCAGGTGGATGTCGCGCAAAGGCTGGAATTCCAACCATTGCTGCTTATCGTACTTCTCCGTTTGGATGTTGGCTAAGCGTTTCATCTCCGCCTTGCTGAACAGCGCATTTTCCCTCAATTTGACGTAAATCGTCTGGTTTTCAGTGATGTTGCGGTAAAGATTGAGTTGACGGCTATCCATCGGCATCACCACCTCGAAAGGCAGATGCGTGTTCGTTGGCACATCCACCACCAAGGCAACGGTGTAAACGGTTTCTATGTGCATATAGGAACAGACCAAAGGCTGCCCTATGGCCGAGCCGTCAAAAAGTTTTTGTGCCATCTCTTTGGAAATGGCCGCTTCGTTGGGCTGAAGAATGTGATGCGGTTCGCCTTCCACTACGGGATAGGTAAACACGTTGAAAAAATTGTCGCTGGTCGTCAAAGTCGTCACCTCAAAGGATTCGTTGCGTTCCATATCCCTGACCGTGTTGGGATTTTGGTTGGCATAGTGCGAAATCACGCTCACACATTCCTCCACCTGCGGCACGGCATCCGGCAAATCATAGCGCAATTGGCAGACTCCGCCTGTGTATCTAGTGCCCGTGGCCTTATCCACCGACACCAAGCGATAAATCCGGTCGCCGTCCTCGATAAAACGGTCGTAGGAAAACTCGTGCAACACCCACTGGAACAGCAATGTAGCGGAAGTAATACCAATGACCAAGCAAAAAACATTGATAAGGAAATGCTTGCGTTTTGGTTTCAGAACTAATTTATTCATTTTGTAATTATATTGATTAATTTATCGCTGCAAAAATAAATAAATTTTGTTTTCATTACCTATCTATGAATAAAAAATGTATCTGCAAAAAGAAAATTCCGTTTATAACGTGCTCAGAAGCATAAAAAAACATCGTTCCAAGCACGGTATGAGCAGATTTTTCTATTACTCCAACGCCCTATACCCCATTCTCTCCATCTTTTCCACCTGCAAAGAAGCCTGCCCGAACTCCTCCGTCACCTTGCCCAAAAGCAGATACACGCCATCGCCTTGGAAGGGCCACGCCTTCAAGGTTTGCGGGAAATGCACCGTGTCGAAGGCCTCGCCCGTGACATCGACAAAGGTGCCGAGGGCCATCGTGTCACCACGACTCGTGCGGACGTATTTCACCGTCACCAACTTGCCCAACATCCGGAAACTTCGCCCCACGAAATTGAGCATCTGGCAGGCCATCAGCTCGCCACGGAACTTGGTTTTCAGCATGTCGAACCACGTCATCGATACGGGGAAACCATAAAGTTCGATTTCGTCATAGGCATTCTGCAAGGCGTTGGTCGCGAAATCAGGGAACTCGTAATGCTGGCTTTCCATCGGGAAAAGCGTTTCGGGCTGTTCCTTTTTGCCTTCGCTCTTGTTAAGGTGTGCCTGCCAAAGCAGCTCGGCCTTGGGCTTTCGCGTGAAGCTGAACGCGCCGCCGCGAATGAGCAAGATAAGTTGTTCCAAACGGAACGGCACCCGACGGACAAAGTCGTCGAAGCTGGCAAACGGGCCGTTGGCGTTTCGCTCGGCAATGAACCGCTCAACAAATTGTTGCTCAATGCCTTGCAGATGCACAAAACCCATGAAGATGGCCCTGCCGTTCAAGGTGGTTAGATATTCACTGCGGTTGACGCAAGGCAAGTGGATTTTCGCACCCATGCGCCGCGCCTCGTTAAAGTAGAACCAAGTCTGATAGAATCCGCCGAAATTGTTGATGACAGCCACCTGAAATTCAAGCGGATAGTGGCTTTTCAGGTAGAGGCTTTGGTAACTTTCCACCGCGTAGGAGGCCGAGTGCGCTTTCGAGAAGGAATAGCCCGAAAACGACTCAATCTGCCGCCAAAGCTCCTGCACCAAGGCATCGGGATAGCCTTTGGCCTTGCAGTTGTCGAAGAAACGTTTCGTAACCACCTCAAACTCCGACTTGTCGCGCATCTTACGACCCATCATGCGGCGCAACACGTCGGCTTCGGCCAAGTCCAAGCCCGCAAAATAATGCCCGACTTTCAGCACGTCTTCTTGGTAAATCATCACGCCGTAGGTCTCGGCCAAAAGCTCTTTCAACAGCGGATGCTTATAGTCCACAGTTTCAGGATGATGGAAGCGGTTGATGTACTCGCGCATCATGCCCGACTTGGCCACGCCTGGGCGGATAATCGAGCTGGCCGCGACCAAAGTTTTGTAATCGCTGCAACGCAATTTGCGCAGCAGGCCGCGCATCGCCGGACTCTCGATGTAGAAACAGCCGCAGGTCTCGGCTTTCAATAGCTGCCGCCGAATCAGTTCGTCCTGTTTCAGTGCGCCGATTTGGTGGATGTCGATGCGGACGCCACGAGTGCGTTCCACCATCTCCACCGCGTCGCGAATGTGGGCGATGCCGCGCTGACTGAGGATGTCGATTTTCACTAACCCGATTTTTTCGGCGGAATACATGTCGTATTGCGTCGTCGGGAAGCCCTTCGGCGGCAGGTCGAGGGCGGCATAGTCGGTGATGGGGTTTTCGGTCACCAACACACCGCCTGCATGGATGGAACGCTGTCGCGGGAAGTCCTTGAGCCGCTCTGAAATGGTCATAATCTGCTGGCCGATAGCGTTGTATTTCGCAAACTCAGCGGGATTGCGTTCCATCTGGTCGATTTCCTTTTTGGGCAGACCGAACACCTTGCCCAGCTCGCGACAAAGCGAATTGCCTTGGAAGGTGACCGTCGCGCCAAGCAGGGCGACATGCTCTGCGCCATATTTCTCGAAGATGTGCGCGATGACCTGGTCGCGGTCGCGCCACGAGAAGTCGAGGTCGAAGTCGGGCGGACTGCTCCGCTTTGGGTTGAGGAAACGCTCAAAATACAACTCCAATTCTATTGGGTCCACATCGGTGATTTTCAAGCAATAAGCTACCACGCTATTGGCGCCACTGCCGCGTCCGACGTGATAGTAACCCTTCGACATCGCAAAGCGCACGATGTCCCAAGCGATAAGAAAATAGGCGCAAAAGCCCATCCTTTCGATGATTTCCAACTCCTTCTCAACGCGACGGTAGGCGGTCTTGTTGGTAGCGCCATAGCGATACATCATCCCATCGAAGGCGAGCTTGCGCAGCAATTCGTGGTCGTCGTAAACATTGCCCGTGAAGGTGCGTTTGTTCTTCACGCTCGCATCCATGTTGATTTCGCATTGCTCCAAGATGCGTTCCGCATTTTCAATGAGTTGCGGATAAAGCGCGAAGGTGGTTTTCAGCCTTTCGAGGGGCAACAAAATCTCATCGGGCGCGGCGCAGGCTTTGGAATCGAGGCGCGAAATCAGCACATTGCCGTCGATGGCGCGCATACATTGGTGCAGATGGAAGTCGCCTTCCTCGGCAAAGGTGACGGGCTGCATCGCGACCAGTTTCTCAAAGGAATCGCAGTTGTAGAGCCGTGTCAGTTGGGAGAAACGCACACCGAGAAATTCATTCTCTTTCAGCGTATTAGGATGTCGCTTTCCGAAGGGGTAAACGACAATCACCTGTTCCCATTCCGGCGCGATTTCAGGATAGGGTTGCTTCGAGAGGCTGTGCTGCGTCAAAAAACGGTTCAGTTCGGCAAAGCCCGCATTGTTTTTGGCCAAGGCTACATAAAACAGTTCGTTGCCGTTGCGGAACTCCACGCCCACCACGGGCCTGATGCCTTGTTTTTGGCATTCAAACACGAAGTCGGACACGCCCATCGTCGTGTTGATGTCGGTCAACGGCAAGGTCGCATAACCCATCGCAGCGGCCTTTTTGACCAAGTCTGCAATCGGCAACGTCCCGTAGCACAAGCTGTTATATGAATGTACGGCGATCAGCACAATTGTTTTGATTAGTTTTTAATCAAATTTTTCGCCGTAAATTTAATCAAAAGTTTTGGGATGGAAACCAGTTTGGGTGCATAATTCATGGCAATTACTTGATTTTCTCTAATGTCAGAAAAGAAAAACAAGTAAAAATGATTGCGTAGCAGTTGGCAGTCAGGTGATGAATCATCTTCAATAATCGAAATCAACCGTAAAAGGCTTATGGTTTTCCGCTTGAACTGCATACATCACAAGCCTCACAGTTTTGTCCGAAGGATTACCTTTGAACAATTGGCTCAAACCAATGCGAGCGACTTCCCTATCGTATGGTTGATAAAACACCAGGTCATCTTCAACTCGTTTAATATGTACTACAGCTTGATGTCTCGAAGGAAATCCTAAAAAGACGGAACAAATTGGATAGGTTTTCCCGTTGACAACAAATCTGTACAATACCCAGGCATTGGCGGCACCTATCTTAAACATTACAGCATCTGCATGGTTTTCACCATCCGCCCACACACAAACAGCCGCCTCATCCCCTTTTTTCATTTTATGCGGCGAAATCCGAATATTAATATCAAGTTCATTGAGATTCTGTTCAACAACGAAATGATTGGGGAAAAACACTGTGTCATCCTCCACAACAAAACCGCTCGTCAAAGATTGATGATGTTGGAAATCAAAGGTTGGTGTCTTTGAAGACGAAGCACATGAATAAACCATCATTGCCATACCTAACAATGACAAAAAAAACAACACCTTACGGCACTTTAACATTTCTCGTTGATTCATACTATTGAAATTGTTTTCGAGCACAATAATACACATTATTCCAATATGCTTGCATTTTGAGAGCATTTTTCTTTCTTCATTTCCAATTCTCTCATCGTGCGCCCCACATTACCTTTCAAAGGAACATCCCCATAAAAGTCGACGCCAAAACGACATCGCCGTCTTTCCGAAGGTCTTTTGTGTAAACCAAATAGTTTTGCCCAATCCGCGAGGAGAACTTGGCCTTGAAGGCACTTGTTCCCATTTTCCTCAAAATTTTTGTCTTGTTTCAAGCGTAAAAATACTACTTTTGTCGGAATCTCATAATTTTTTCGGCGAAATATGTATGGAATCTCATAATTTTTCCCATCTACCATTGGCGGCTGCCGTAATACGACAGCCCTACAGCCCGTTGTGTAGGGCTGTCGTACCACGGCAGCCGCCAATGAATCACCCCGCCGCCCTATGCAAAATCTGTTCCCCAAACCGCGTCTTGATCTTGTCCATCGCGGCATAGAGGTGCGTCAGTTCCATGTTGTCGTCAAACAAGGCCAGTTGCGGCGCGCCGCTCACCAACTCGCTGAGGCGCACGCCCACGAGGCGTATCATCATGCGGCGGTTGTAGAGTCGGTCGAAGAGGCCGTTGACCGTCTGCTGCAGCACGTGGTCGAAGGCGGTGTAGGGGATGCGTTGCTGCATGTCGTGCGTGTCGAAGTTGGAATAGCGGATCTTCACCGTCACACAGCCTGTCAGTTTGCCTTGCGAGCGCAAGTCGAAGCCGAGGCTCTCCACCATCCGCGCTAAGCATTGCCGCAGGGCGACCATGTCGATGGTGTCTTGCTCGAAGGTGCGTTCCTTGCTGATGGACTTCCGTTCTTGGTAAGGGCACACGGGCGTGTTGTCTTGCCCGTTGGCCTTCTTCCAGATGTCGAGGCCATGCTTGCCCATGGCGCGTTCCATCGCCACGGGTGGCAGGCGGCGCAACGTGCCGATTTTCTCCACGCCCATCGAGCGGAGCAGGTGGTAGGTCTTTTCGCCCACCATCGGGATTTTCTGCACCGAGAGCGGATCGAGGAAACTATTAATATAAGGTGTGGGCACCTCGAGCTCGCCGTTGGGTTTGGCCTGCCCCGTGGCGATTTTCGACACCGTCTTGTTTTCCGAGAGGCCAAACGAAATCGGCAGCCCTGTCTCCTTGATGATGCGTTGCCGCAACTCGTGCGACCACAGCGAGCAGTCGTGGAAGCGGTCCATGCCCGTCAGGTCTAAGTAATGCTCGTCGATCGACATCTTCTCGTAGACGGGTGCGCTGTCGGCGATGATGTCGGTGACTAAGCGCGAATAGCGGCTGTAGAGTTCCATGTCGCCACGGATGAAGACCGCCTGCGAGCAGAGTTGCCGCGCCATGCGCATCGGCATGGCAGAATGCACGCCGAACTTCCGCGCCTCGTAGCTGCAAGTGGCCACCACGCCACGGTCCGACATGCCGCCCACGATGACGGGTTTGCCGTCCAACGACGGGTTGACCAACCGTTCCACCGACACGAAAAACGTGTCCAAATCCATGTGTAAAATCGTCCTTTCCATAAAAAATTCTCCTTTTTTTGCCCAAAATGCTTGCATGTTCCAAAAAAGTTGTACTTTTGACGAGTTTTTAATCAAATACTTTGCCGTAAATCTAATCAAAATATTCAATATAGACCAGGAATAATCTTTAAATTTTGAATTTTGAATTTTAAATTCCACAATATCATGTACTTCAATTCAAACATCAAATTTCTCCGCAAGCACTGCAACCGTACCCAAGACGACCTCGCCTTCGCCTTGAACATGAAACGCTCCACACTGAGCGGCTATGAAAACGGCGTGGCCGAGCCTAACCTCGAGGCCTTGGTCGCCTTCTCCAAGTATTTCGGCATCGCCATCGACACTTTGGTGAAAGTCGACCTGAGCACGATTAGCCCAAGCCAGCTTTCGCAGCTGGAGCGCGGCTACGACGTGCACATCAAGGGCAGCAACTTGCGCGTGCTGGCCACAACGGTCAATAACGACAACGACGAGAACATCGAACTCGTCACCGAAAAGGCCAAGGCGGGTTATGCCACGGGTTTCGCCGACCCCGAATACATCAAGGTGCTGCCGACGTTCACGATGCCTTTCCTGTCGCGCGACCGCAAGTACCGTACCTTCCAGATCAGCGGCGACTCGATGCTGCCCATCCCCGACGGGTCTTACGTCACGGGCGAGTATGTCCTCGACTGGACCTACATCCGTAGCGGCCAGCCCTACATCGTGCTCACGCAAGACGACGGCATCGTCTTCAAGATCGTGGACAACAAAATAGAGCATGAGAGCAAGCTCACCCTCAGCTCGCTCAACCCGCTCTACCATCCGTATGATTTGCCCGCCTCCGATATCAAAGAAGTGTGGAAATTCGTCCATTACATCAGCGCGGAAATGCCCGAACAGCGTGAAAACCGCTTCCGCGAGGAGCAATTGCTCCAAACGGTTCAAGAACTGAAACGGCAGGTGGAAGAAATACAATTGAAACTCAATCTTTGAATAAATTGATAAATATTTCAAAATATAATATAATAAATTGATTATGAAATGTATACAAAATATATAAATTCAAAACTTTAGATTTTTCCGCTCAAAACTTTAGATTTTTCCACTTAAAACTTTAGATTTTTCCACTCCAAACTTTGGATTTTTCCTATTTTTGCAACGAATTTCAATGCAGAAAACGAAACAACGATGATTGAGAGAAAAGCAAAAGACGCTCTGTTGAGGCTCGCCTCGCAATTTGCCGTCATCGGCATCACAGGGCCGCGCCAAAGTGGAAAATCGACGCTCGCGAAAATGACTTTTCCACAGAAAAGATACATTTCGTTTGACGACAGAACTTTCCGCGAGTTAGCCACTGCCAACCCGATGGACTTTTTGTTGGCCTTCCCCGATGGTGCCATCATCGACGAGGCTCAGAAAGTGCCTGAGATTTTCGACGCGGTCAAATACCATGTCGACCAAGGCTCCTTCACCCCTGGCAAGTTCATACTGACGGGTTCCAACCAGTTCAACTTGAAGCAAAACATGACCGATTCGTTGGCCGGTCGCGCCGCTTTTTTGAAGTTGCTCCCGTTTTCCATCGGCGAGCTTCAAAGCGGCAATGTGTTGGGTTCCAACGTGTACGAAACGATTTTCAAAGGCTGCTATCCGCCTTTGCACGACACATCCAAGCATTTCTCCACCGATGATTGGTTCAACAGCTATATCGACACCTATCTCGACTTGGACGTGGAAAGCCAAATCAACTACAGCAACCTTTCCGTGTTCAAGAAGTTCATTCAGATTTGCGCTACCTATAGCGGGCAGATGCTTTCCATGGACAACATCGCGCGTGGCATCGGCGTATCTGCGCCTACCGTCAAGCAGTGGCTTTCCATTCTGGAGTCGTCGTTCATCATCCATTTCTTGGAGCCTGACACACAGAATCTTGGGAAAGCGTTGGTAAAAACGCCAAAACTCTACTTCGTGGATTCGGGCCTGCTGTGCCACTTGTTGCGGATTGATTCTGTCGAAGAGCTGATTCTCAGCGAGCATAAAGGTGCCATCGTGGAGACTTTCGCCATCGCGGAGTTGTTGAAAAGTCGGTTGAACCAAGGCAAACACCCCAACCTGACCTATTATCGCGACCTAAAAGGCTTCGAGGTGGATACCATCGCCGACTGGAAGCATACCTTCGCCATCGAAATCAAGAGCACCATCGAAGCGGAGCAAAACCTCTCGAAAAACACGCGCGATTACCTTGCCCTTCGCGGCAACGACGGCAGCCAAGGCGCGGTTTTCTACCTCGGCGACCTTAGCCTTACCATCAATGGCATCGACTACGTTTCATGGAAGGATTGGGGGAAATATTCCTCCCAACCATAAAAAAGACACCAGTCTTTACTCCCTTCGGCACATTTTTTGCGGCAATTATTTTTTGTGTAATTGACCAAATCATCAAAATCATAACCATCATGAGAAAAGTACTTTTTAGTTTGATGCTCCTCTGTGGCTTGACCCTGATCAGCACCAGTTGCAACAAAGACAACAACGGCAACGTCACTCCCGAAGTGCAAACCGGTGAAATGACCGTCGGCAACAGCACCGACAACATCGTCACTGCCAAAGCCGTCAAGTATGGACAAAAGAATGCCATCGTCCTCGCTTCCAAGGAGATGACCGCTGCCGACAACGAAGGCATTGCCATCGTCTTCAATGGCAACATCACCCCTGGCACCTACACCATGGGCAGCAATTCGAAAGACCCCGTCCCCACAGTGGTCGGTTTCCACGAGTTCAACCTCGGTGAATTGCCCTTCATCATGGGCGCCGACACGCTGTTTTACGGCGACACCTACTATTGGATGAACGGCGTGCTGTCTGTCACCGAAAACAACGGCACTTATACCGTCATTTTGTCGCAAAGCATGGGCACCAATGCCAGCGGACAGACCGTCCAGTTGGCCATCAACTTCAGTGGCACGTTGCCGCCTTATCAGTTCAATGCCGACAACAAGTTCAAGATTGGCGACAGGGAAAGCCCCATCGGACTGGCTGGCATCACCACCGTCAGCGGAATGGGCATCCTCGGTGACGGTGTGAAATCCATGCTTTTCATGTCGGCAGACCGCAAACGCTCTTTCATCGTCAGCTATGCAAGCGGGCAACTCGTCGACAACGAGTATACCCTCGGCTATGCCTTTACTCCTTATTTGCCCATCCTGCCTTGCGTCCACGTGGCACTCGACTCCGACTTCTGGACCATGACGCCCCAAACGGGCTATATCGCCAAGGAAGGCACCTTGAAGGTCATCTCCAACGACGACGGCACCAAGACCGTCATCATGGAGAACCTCAAGCTGAAGAACCTTGAACACGAGTATTGGCCCATTATCGACGGCTCGCTGCAATACACTGGCTACATGTATGAGGTGAGTTTGTAATCAAGATTCACCCTAAATCAAGCCCGAATGCGAGCATTCGGGCTTTTTTGTGTAACTTTGCACCCCAAAATTCCCAATCAGTGATCTATCCCAACAACTTTGAACAAAAAATCGGCTTCCACAGCGTCCGACAGATGATTTCCGACTACTGCATCAGCCAAATGGGGCTGGAGAAAGCGGATGAGATGGCTTTTTCGACCGACAAGCCCTTCATCGTCAAGAGCTTGGAGCAAACCGACGAGTTTCTCCGTCTGCTGCAAACGGGCGTTCCCTTCCCCATGCGCGACTTCCACGACCTGCGCGAGGCCTTCCACCAAATCCAAATCGAAGGCACTTGCCTCAGCGTGGAGGATTTGTTTGCCCTCAAGCCTTCGCTCAACGCGCTCGAAGGCATCCTGCGCTTCGGGCATTCGGAAAGTGCCGAGCAATACCCAGAACTCAAGTTGCTGATTGAGAACATCTTCATCGAACGAACAATTTTCACCGAGGTGAACCGTCTCGTCGACGACAAGGGCGAAATCCCCGATAATGCTTCCACCGAATTGCTTGAGATCCGACAGAGCATCCGCCGCAAGCAAGGCGGCATCGAGAAGCGCATCCGCCAAATCATGAGCGATGCCAAGACCGCTGGTTGGGTCGACCAAAAGTCGGAAATCACCATCCGCGACGGGCGTTTGGTCATCCCCGTGAAGGCGGGCGACAAACGCGCCATCCGTGGCTTCATCCACGACGAGTCGGCTACAGGGCAGACCGTCTACATCGAGCCTGCCGAGATTTTCGACACCTCCAACGAAATCAAGGAGCTGGAGTATGCTGAACGTCGCGAAATCCACCGTATTTTAATGGCTTTCACAAGGTTGCTGCGACCTTACCTCAGCGAGTTGCGCAAAGCCTGGAACCTTTTGGGCGAACTCGACTTCATCCGCGCCAAGGCACTGTTGGCGCAGGAAATCGGCGGCGTGAAATCCGAACTCCGCGACACACCTTATATTAATTGGCAGCAGGCGCGTCATCCGCTCTTGGAGAAGAAACTGAAAGCCCAAGGCAAGCAAGTCGTACCACTTGACTTAAAGTTGGACGAACGCGACCGTATCCTCGTCATCAGCGGTCCCAACGCGGGCGGCAAGTCGGTGTGCCTGAAAACCACGGGCCTGCTGCAATACATGCTGCAATGCGGCCTCATGCCTCCCATGCGCGTCGATTCGGAGTGCGGCATTTTCGAGAACCTTTTCATCGACATCGGCGATGAGCAATCCATCCTCGACGACCTCTCCACCTACAGCTCACACCTTATTAATATGAAGGCCCTCCTGGAAAATGCCGATGCAAAGACGCTCTTCCTCATCGATGAGTTCGGTACGGGCACCGAGCCACAATTGGGCGGTGCCATCGCCGAGGCCATCCTTCTGGAACTCAACAAGAAACAAGCCTTCGGCATGGTCACCACGCACTATGCCAACCTCAAGCTCTTGGCCGACAACCACGAAGGCATCATCAACGGCGCCATGCTGTTCGACACCAAGTTCATGCAGCCCATGTACATTATGCTGACGGGCAAGCCTGGCTCGTCATTCGCCTTCGAAATCGCCAAGAAAATCGGCTTCCCAAAACACATCCTAGACGACGCCGCCAACATAACCGGCGACCAGCACCTTAAGTTCGAAAAGCAGCTGCAACAGCTCGAAGTCGACAAGAAAGCCATCCGCAAGAAAGAACAAGACCTGCGCATTGCCGACCAGCTGCTCACCGAGGTGGTGGAGAAATACAAGAAATTGCTCGCCGAACTCGAAGGCAAGAAAAAACAACTCATGCGCGATGCGGCAGCTGAGGCACAAGAGCTGATCCAGAAGGCTAACAGCCAAATTGAGCGCACCATCCGCGAAATCAAGGAGGCACAAGCCGAGAAGACCAAGACCAAAGAGATACGCCAAAACCTCGAAAAGACCAAAGAGGAAATCGCGAAAAAGGCCAAGGAAGTGGCCGAGCAAAAGAAAAAAGAAGAAGCCGAGGCCGTCTTGAAGGTGGGCGACACCGTCTGCATCGACGACATGCAGGTGGTGGGCGAAATTTTGTCCATCAGCGACACCGACGCCACCATCCTCTTCGACAGCATCCGCCTGCGCACCAGCCCCGACAAGCTCCGCAAGGTGAGCCGCGCCGAGGCCCGCAAGACCCAGCGCAACTGGCAGAAAGGCATCGCCGCTGACCTCAGCGAGAAAGCCGAGCACTTCGACCTCACCCTCGACGTGCGCGGCCACCATGCCGAAGAAGCCCTTGACATCGTGGACAAATACCTTGACGAAGCCAAACTATTGAGCATCAAGGAAGTGAGCATCCTTCACGGCAAGGGCAACGGCATCCTGCGCAAGCTGATCCGCGAGAAGCTCAGCCACATGCACGAGGTGGAACGCTTCTGCGACGCCTCGTTGGAAACCGGCGGGACGGGAATCACCAGAGTCTACTTCAGATAACCCCCTCAAAAAATCCTCAACTTAGTGAATGAAGTTTGCCTACCGCCGCCCCGACGGCATCTTCGTGGTGCCCATCGGTTGCTTGAAGCTGTAGGCATCTTTTCTCATGTTACAGAAAACCGTATCTTGACCCATGCCTGGCCAATACATCGTATTAGGTTGTCGCGGAAAGAACGTTTTAAGGGTTTATCCAAAAAATTCGTCCTTGAAATTCACAAAATACACTCGTTCCTGCGCCCGGGTCAAGGCGGTGTAGATCCATCGCAGGTCTTCCACTTCGAGCGTCTCCTTTTGGTTGAACGACGAGTCGATGAAAACGGTGGCCCATTGTCCGCCCTGGGTCTTGTGGCAGGTGAGCGCGTATGCGAATTTCACCTGCAAGGCATTGAACCACGGGTTTTTCTTCATCTCCTTGTAGCGGTCGCGACGGTTTGGGATGTCCATGTAGTCCTCCTCAATGGCCGCAAACAGCCGTTTGTTTTCCTCTTCAGTCAGCGAGGGACTGTTGCTGTAAAGGGTGTCTAAAATGATTTTCGCCTCCATGTTGGGTTGGTCTTGGTAGTCGGTGAAGCCTAATTCCACGTCGGCGAAGCGGAACCCGTACATTTCCTCGAAGTGCTTGATCTTGCGTATTTCGGCCATGTCGCCGTTGGCGATGAAACTGACGGCTTGGTTGCCTTCGGCCCAGTAGTAGTTGTTTTTGACGACCATCAGCTTGTCGCCGGTGGCAATCTCTCCCTCGATGTTCAGTATCCTTCCCCTGATGGCTTGGTTGAACAGGTTGGCTCTTTTGTTCGATTTGCACACGATGACGGCCTCGTTTTCGGCACTGTTGGCAAATGCGTTGTGAAGCATCTCCTCAAAGGTCTCTGGCTCAATCTTTTTAATGTCGTCGAACCCTTCTATGTGGAAAATGGGCAGTTCGTATTCGTAAAGGTTTTGCCCCAAGAGTTGCCTGATGTCGGTGGCGTTGTAAAGGATGCCCGATTCCAGGGCTTGTCGTTTCACCTCGGTCAGCTCGAAGGTGGCTACGGTGACGGGGAACTCCGATTTCAGGTATTCGCAATCCAGGGCAGGGCTTTCGCGGCTTTCGACAGGGGGCAGCTGTGCCGTGTCGCCAATCAGGAGCAGGCGGCAGTTTTCACCGCTAAAGACGTAGCTCAGCAGGTCGTCGAGGAGGCTCGATCCGCCGAAATCCCTTTGTTCGCCAATCATGGAGGCTTCGTCGACGATAAACAACGTGTTTTTGGCTTTGTTTTCGCCTCTCGCTATGCGGATGCTCCCGTCGGGGAAGGTCATGGCTTGATAGATGCGACGGTGGATGGTCGAGGCATTTTGTCGGGTATAGCTGCTCAGCACCTTGGCGGCTCTTCCCGTGGGGGCCAGCAGCACGTGTTTCATGCCGATGGTGGGCAAGGTACGCACCAGAGTTTTGACCAACGAGGTTTTGCCCGTGCCGGCATACCCCCTTAGGATATAGGTAGGGTTCTCTTTTTGCGAAAGCAGGAAAGCGGCCAAATGGTAAAGCACGGTGGCCTGTCCTTCGGTAGGCTCGAAACCGAAGGATTGAACCAAATGTCCGTATAGTTCGCTGCGGGTCGGCATGGCTCAGAAGGGGTATCCGATACCGGCTTGCAGCCTGATGTTGTTGGCTTGTAGATTACCGAAGTTCCAATGGCTGCCCGAGTCGTTGGGGTAGGGGTTGCGCATGGCGTAGGCGATGTCGAAACGGAGCAGGAGGAACGAGACGTCGAGCCTGATGCCAATGCCGGCGTCGAGCGCGATTTGCTTATAGAAGCTGTCGAACTTGAACTCTGCGTTGGGCATCGACTCGTTGGGATGGAAAGTCCAGATGTTGCCGGCATCGACGAACACAGCCCCATTGATGATGTTGTAGACGGGGAACCGCAGCTCGGTGTTGAATTCCAACTGCAAGTCGCCGGTCTTTTCGATGTCGTCGGAAACGGGGACGTAGCCACCAGGGCCGACGGTGCGGTAGAGCCAACCGCGCAGTCCGTTGGCGCCGCCGCCGTAGAAGCTGCGCTCGAAGGGCAGGTCTTGCGAGTTGCCGTAGGGCACGCCGATGCCGACGAATTGGCGCATGACGAGCCAAGTCTCGGCACCTAAGTCGAGGTGTTGCCTGATGTCGAAGCTGCTCCTGACATATTGGGCGTAGGGCACGCCGAAAATCTCATGTTGTCCGTTGGCGTTGGTGCTGACGATTTTGGTCTTGTTGAACAGCGAGATGAGGTTGCCGCTCGTCTCGAAGTCGGCGCGTAGGTAGAAGAAGCTGCCCGACTTGTTGATGCTTTGGGTGTTGTAGGTCAGCGAGTAACGCAGACCCATGAGCAGGTGGCTCGTGTATTGCGCTTTTTTCCTTTCGCTCGTCTCGTTGTCCAGATACTGCTGGAAGATGGGGTTGATGTTGGCGATTTTCACGCTGTTGAGATAGAGTGGCGAAAGGGCCTGGGCGAGGCGGTTGTTGGTCTTCCAGTCGTAGCTGTAGGAGGCCGTGGTGATGTAGCGTGAGTAGTAGTATCTCGTTTGCGCATTGAATCCCAACGACATGGTAGTGGTGGGTTGGTAGTCGCGGGCCAATGTGATGGATGAGAAAGGCCCTAGGAATTTCGGGAAGAGAAGGCTGGCCGTGACGCCCAATTCCCATGTGTTGAAAATGCGTTTTTCGCTCTCGGTGGCCTCGGTGCCGATGATTTTTTGTGCCTCAAGGCCGGCTTTAAGGCTGAGTTGGAACGTCTCGGCTCCGTGGAAGATGTTCCTGTTGGAATAGGCCAAGCTGCCCTTGATGCCCAAGTCGCCGTCAGAATTGGTCCCCTCGCCTTGTAGGGTGAAGGAATGCACGTCGTTTTGTTGCATCGTGATGCGGCAGTCGAGACGGTTGAGCGTGTCGGAGGCGAGCTTCACTGTGTCGAATTCGATGTTGACGTTGCTGAAGAGGCGGAAGTTGCCCAAGGCCCTGTAGGTGTTGGTCACGCTGCGTTGGTTGTAGGGCATGCCTTCAAGGATTTGGATCGAGCGCAAGAACGACTGTGGCTTCACTTTTTGGGCGTTGAAATAGTAGAAATTCAGGTGGTTGATGCGTTTGCGGCGCCCCACCTCTTGGGTGAGTGTGATGGAGTCGACGGGACGGTCGTTCATCCTGAAAATGGAGAAATCGGGATAGATGCTAATCTTGTTGATATAGTATTTCTTGAAAGCCAACTCGTTGTTTTTCAGTTTCATGGTGACGCTTAGCGTGTGGTTCATGAAGTTGCTGTCCACCTCGTAGTAGATGTCGTCGCGACTGAAAAAGTAATAGCCTGAGTTTTTCATCCGTTCGGTGATGACTTCGCGTTGGTTGTTGAGCTTGTAGGCGTTGTAGATGTCGCCTTCCTTCAGCTCAAACTTGGCACTGTCGCGCATGATGTAGCGTTTGATGAGCGTGTCGTCGATGACGCGGTCTATCTTGTTGACATAGTAAGGGCTCGAAGGATAGACGTGGTAGGTTACCTTGGCGCGTTTACCCTTTTTCTTTACAGTGTGGCTCACTTTGGAATGGAAATAGCCCACGTTGTCGAGATAGCGGGTCATTTGGTTGGCCGACTTATTGGCTCCGGCCTCGTCGTAATAAATGGGCTCCCTGCCGAACGAGCGGTTCATCCATTGCCAGAATTTGCTATTGGGCCTTCTCTCCGCCTTATACCACACCCATGTCGGAAATCGGGTTTGCAAAGGGCCTTTGTAAGGCTTCAGGGCGATGTATGACGACAACTCCGACTTGCTGATGTCGGTCTTTTTCTCCTCGATGGTGACCTTGTTGCTCTGTACCAAACACTTTCCTTCGGGCACGAATCTATTGAGGGCGCACGACGACATGAAGACAGCCGCCATCAGCAAAAGAATAATATGGAGCCTTTTCCAAGACATTGCCGCGTATTTTTTTGCAAAGATAGTGATTTCTTCAGAAACAACCGTGTTTTGGGAAAAAGTTGTAAATTTGCGGCATAATTAAAAAAGGAAGCTATGGAAGACTATGTGGTTTCGATTCCGGCTCGTGATTTCAGCCTAATGGAAGAATTGTTTGCCAGAATGGGTTGGAAAGTGCGTCCTCGCCGGAAATCAATTGAGGAATTTATCAAATCATGTCCTCAAACTCCAGTGATGACAGACGAGGAGATTGCGGCTGAAGTCAACGCAGTTCGTTACGGCAAATGAAGGTTCTTTTCGATACTAACCTTTGGATTTCGTTCATGATAGGCAAACGCTTGTCATCATTGGCGGCTGTCCTTAATCGCCAAGATGTTGAAGTCTATGTCAGCGAGCAATTGCTGGATGAGATTCGTGTTGTCATTTCCCGACCAAAATTTGACAGGCTTATTTCGAAAGAAACACGGTACTATTTCTTTGAGATGGTTTACGATGTTTGTTTTGTGACCGATATTACCGTGAAAGCGCAATCTCCTGTCCGCGACATCAAGGATTTGTATCTTTTGTCGATGGCCGAAAGCGTCCCAGTTGATTTCATTGTTAGTGGAGATAAAGACTTGATTGACCTTGGCGAACATGCTGGAATTCCGATTTTGAAGTATTCCGACTTCTTGGAGAAATTGTAAAAATTGTTGAAAATCAATAAAATAATAAATATAGTAAATCAATCTATAATATAATAATAGCATAAAATAGCGTTTGTAGCAAGTTCTTGGCATCCAAATTTTCCACAGTGTCCTCTTCGGAGGACAAATGCACCAGGAGCAAGTTATTAAACGTCGTGTGTGGCACGGCGTGGAATACTTGTATGGTGCGTGGGGCGTGGAAACCCTGGATGTCAAGCAAGGAATAATTCCACGCTTTTTCTATGTTCAAAATTCAAGGCCATGCCCACACACGAACTACCACATATCGGACACCTTATTAAAGAAGAGCTCGCTCGGCAGGAGCGCACTGTGGCGTGGCTCGCCCGCAAGCTGCACTGCTCACGGCAGAATGTCTACCACCTCTTCGAGTGCCAGTGGGTGAATATGGAAATCCTTTCCCGGCTTTGTGATATTTTGGGCTGCAACTTCTTCAAAATCTATTCTGACGATTGGGAAAACAAGCAGGTGTCAAATGGTATTTGACAGATTTGGAAAGAAAGTTATTACGGATGTGGCAAAAATGTTGTTATGGTGTAAATGTCTGTGTCTCAAAATGTATTTCTAATTTTGCGGTGTCAAAACTAACTAAAACCGAAGAGCCTAATGGGATATAACTTGGCAAAACAGAAAATGAAGAAAATTGGTGTTTTATTATTGGCATTGTTTATGTTGACAATGGTTGGCTTCTCAAATGATGTGAACATTTCAAAAAAGAGCGAAAAGAAAATAGAGGCTGAAAGTAGAACTGTCACCGTATATTATAACTTTGTACGTGTCGGTACTACTGCATGGTCACATCAAACCACTAGTGGCGAATTTGATGCTGACGAAATGGTCATTACAATTGATGGAAAGACTTGCAGTGTTGAGCAGTGCTCATACTACAGAATGAGGCAACAAGGAATGTCTGTCGATGATCCAAGAGCTGATTATCCATATCAAGCTTATTGCCGTTCATTGAATACTACGGTTTATTTCTGACCTGATAATACCAATTAAGATATGACTTGGTAATTGAGGAGAAAGATGCCCTAATTTTTGAGGTGGTCTAAGTGCTTGTACATAAAACATGATGAAAAGGTATTGATAGTACTATCCTCCAAGATTATTCAGAATCATTAGATGGTTTTGGGGCTTCCGAGAAAGATCTGAGTTATATCGCTATGTGCCCAAGGACGGTTATTAAACTGTCCTTTTCTATATGGGGTTGTTCTCGTTATTTATCAGTAGTGGTAAGGTGTCTTAATTGATAATCTCATTGTTTTTGGTGTCTCTTTGAATCTTTGTTTATTAAGTAAATCCGATGAGCCTAATGGAATATAACTAGGTAACAATAAGATGAAAAAAACGCCCATTGTTATTACAACAATTGTTTTGACTTTGTTTTTTTACCCAATAGTTTTAGAGGGACAAGCCCCAGTGAACAATTACACTAGGGCTTTAAATACTATTGTTGTACTTGAGGCTTTTGGTAGTTTAAATGTTCCTCTGTATTTGCCTAATCGTGTTAATTCAAGTAGAATATATTCATGGTATCCTACCACCACTTCTTTTGGAGTTAGAGCGAAAAGTAGTGAAAATCCGACCTATACTATTGAATGTACATACTCAAATGGTAAATTAAACAATGTAAAACAAAATTCTTATACTTATACAATTGAGTGGAATAATGATAGAGTTTATCGTGTTTTAAAATACAATAGTGGTGGATCATTAGTAAAGGAAACTAGAACTAGTGGTATGGTAATGAGCGATGAACCAGTTCGTTTCGAACACAAACTACGTACTGGTGGTATTGATATGCCAAATAGTCGAATGTGTCTTTTTAAGTTTGTCCATGAAGGAGGACAAGCGTTTACTTACATGTATTGGGGGCAATACTATTGGATTTCTTTTGTTTCACCATATGATTCGTCACTTGAAATTGAAATGAGAGATTTCAGTATCTATAAAGAGCGGCGAGGAACGATTACAAAAACGCCAGTCTATCACGATAGTGTTTATGCTACATTGATTTCGAAATCTGATGGTCGTTGCTATTACGATTCTAGTCAACCATATTTCAATAATAATGAGTATATTGAAGAAGTTGAGATTAAATATTGATATGATGCTGTATAGATTCAAGTTTTTTTGCATTATTATATGCGTTTCATTGTCCATCGTGAGCCGAGCTCAAAATAATAATGTTAACAATAACTCGAATATGGTTGTTATTCAAAATCAACCTGTTATTGAAAAACAGGTTTATATTGAACGATATCGTACGGTTTATGTAGATCGACCACAACCCAAAAGAGTTGCGAGAAGATTGTCTGCTCCAATATGCCTGCTTGATTATCTATGGGTATATCCAGAGGATTTGGGCACATATGAGTCTGGCCCTACTTCTATCATAACCCAAATTAACCGTCAAGGCAGATATGGCCGAAATGACTGGAGGGTGCCAACTCCTGAAGAGCTTCGTCTCATGGAAAATTATGCAGATAAATGCGGCTTGGGAGACGACATATATTTAGCAACAGATCATCGAAATGGTGTTTTAAGATTAGTTAGTACAGGAAAGTCAGTCGCGCAGCAGCAAAAAGAAGCCCAAAAAGCAGAGGAACAAAGGCGGATTGAAGAGCAACGTCAGCGAGAGCTAAGAGAACAACGTCTTAGGGAGCAACAAATAGAAGAGCAACGTCAGCGAGAATTAAGAGAGCAACGTCAAAGAGAGGCTGCTGCAGAAGCGGAACGGATGCATGCACAAGCTGTTGCTAATCAGAACTCTTTAATATCATCCAAGGGGGCGTATCTAGTTGACGAGACGGTATGGGATGTGAAGAATAAAGGAGCGAATTCTCCGAGAGATAAAGGTGTATTATACTCATTAGGTCAAAGCACATCTTTTGGGCAGTGGAGGATTCCGACTGAAAGTGAATTCTATTCTGTATTTAGACAGAGTCAAAACAATGGAGCTTTTTTGCGATTGAACAACGGTCTTATTATACCTATTGGAACATATGCAGTTCGACTTAATAATGGTTCTATAGGTTATATTAATCTTCAAAATGGATTTACAGGTACTGGTGATGCAACCGTTTTTATTAGATATGTTCAGAGCCGTATTTATTAGGATTACTAGATATTACCGTAAAACCATTTTGTTTGAAACCAAACAGATCTGACAATAAAGGGCTCTAATAAGGGTAATGTATGGACTTTCAGCAAATACTTAATAATACTCTTTCTGTCATAATCTCGGTAGAAGGATTATGTTTTTGTCATAATAAGATGTGTTTCAAACTATAGTATTCCCGTTTTTCTCAAGCCGCCTCAATTCCATCGTCTCCCCATCAAATACCGCGTATGTGAAATCATAAATCCAATTCCCCACGACGGTGGTCAAGGCATGGTTGCCAGTCTTGTACTGCATGGGCTTGTGCTGGTGGCCGAAGACGAAGAACTCAATCGATGGGTCGAGTTGGGCTTGCTCTTGGGCGTATTGGTAAAGGCGGGTTTGGGGGATGTCGTCGTAATAGCCTCGCTCCACCTCGTTTTTGAGTTTTTTCAGACGGTGCTTGTGCGACCAACGCAAGGCCAAACCAATGCCCAAATCAGGGTGCAACCACTTGAATAGCCATTGGTTAGGCTTGAACTCGAATACTTTTTTCAGGAACTTGTAGCCTCGGTCGCCCGGACCTCTGCCGTCGCCGTGGACGAGGAAGAATTTCTTGCCTTTTATCGTCTTTACCACAGGTTCGCGGTGCAGTTCGATGCCCAATTCGTCATGCAAATAGCCAAAACACCACAAATCGTGGTTGCCGATGAACAGATGGACGGGAATGCCTGCATCGGTGAACTCGGCCAACTTGCCTTGAAGCCTCACGAAACCTTTGGGAATCACGGTCTTGTATTCAAACCAAAAGTCGAAAAGGTCGCCCATCAGGTAAAGTTCCTCGCAGTCGGGACGAATCATGTCCATGAAGCGCAAGAGTTTCCTTTCGCGCTCGTGGCTGTCCTCAAGCGAGGGGATGCCCAAATGGAAGTCGGTGACGAAGTAGACGGCCATCAGAACTTGATTTCGGCGCTGCGGCGGATAAGTTCGGTGATGAGGGTGATGAGTTTCGGCTCGACGGCGTGCACGGCCTTGATGACTTCCTCGTGTGTGATGCTCACGGGATGGTCCTCGCCGTAGATGTTGCCCATGTCGGAGACGATGCTGAGGCCGAAGACGGGTAGGCCGCCTTGTCGCGCCACGATGACCTCAGGCGTGGTCGACATGCCAATCGTGTCGGCGCCGATGATGCGGAAGTAGCGGCACTCGGCGGGCGTTTCGTAGGTCGGGCCGGTGGTCGAGCAGTACACACCGTGCTGTACTTCAATGCCTTTCTCGCGGGCGATGTCGTCGGCCATGCGGATGAGACGTTTGTCGTAGGGTTCGCTCATGTCAGGGAAGCGGGCACCAAAACGGTCGTCGTGCGGCCCGATGAGCGGGTTGGGCATGGTGTGGATTTGGTCGGTGATTATCATGATGTCGCCTACCTTGAAGTCGGGATTCAGGCCACCTGCTGCATTGCTGAGAATGAGGAACTTGATACCCAATTGCATCATCACGCGGATGGGAAAGGTGACTTCGCTCATCGGGTAGCCTTCGTAGAAGTGGAAGCGCCCTTGCATCGAGACGACGCGTCGCCCCGCGATGGTGCCAAAGAGCAGTTGCCCCTTGTGGCCCTTTACGGTCGAGACGGGGAAGTTGGGAATCTCGGCGTAGGGGATGGCGTATTCCACGGCGATGCCTTGGGCCAAACCACCCAGGCCGGAGCCGAGGACGACACCGATTTCAGGCTTGAAGTTCCTCGTTTTCAGGTTGATGTATTCAATTGTGGTTCTGATTTTGTCGTACATAGTCCAATATTTCTTCGTTAAACTTCGCTTCGTCATGAAAACGCACACTGATGGGCAAATCGTATAACGGCGCGGTTTCAAATTGACAAAGATAAGGAGAATTTGTCAATCGGGCGGCATCTTTTTCGGTGGTGATGATGATTTTCTTCGTTTCGTCGAGTTGCGCAAAACGGCTCATGATGTTTTTCACGTCGTTTTCGGTATAGGCGTGATGGTCGGCAAAAGTCATCACCTCAAGATGCTTGTGTTGTTGCTTTAGTCTGTCAATCAATGGTTTGGGATGGGCAATGCCGCAGAAGAGCAAGGCTGAGTCTGCGTTTTTGGCATCAAAACTTTCAGCAACGGCGTTCAAAGGCTGCAAGTCGTTGTATTCCAAATAGGAAAAGAAAACCTTTTGACTTGGCAGCGGCTTCAGTTGGGCGATGGTTTCCTTTTTCTTGTTCTCGTCCAAGTCTTTCGGCGACTTGCTCACAACGATGAAGTCGGCGCGTTTGGCAGCTGACTTCAGGTCGCGCAAAGTGCCGGCAGGGAAGAGGAAGTCTTTTGTGTAAAGATGCTCGTATTCAGTGAGTAAGATATTGAACCCCGGCCAGATGTGGCGGTGCTGGAAAGCGTCGTCCAAGAGGATGACCTTGTTGATTCCCAAGCCCGAAAGTATCTTCTCGACACCCTCAACGCGGTTTTCGTCGACGCCAATCTGGACGTCAGGGAATTTCCTGAAATATTGCAGCGGCTCGTCGCCTACATCCTCGTAGGTGCAGGTGGCATCCACCCGCTTGAAGCCTTTGGTTTTCCTGCCGTAGCCTCGACTGAGGATGGCCACGCTAAATTCGTTTTTCAACAGGCGAGCCAAATATTCGGTGTGGGGCGATTTTCCTGTTCCACCTAAGTTGAGGTTGCCCACGCATATCAATGGCTCATCGAAACGCCACGATTTCAGGATGTGCCAATCATAAAGTTTATGCCTGATAGTCAGGGTGATATGATGGGTTAACGCTATGGGGAGAAGTAAAATTCGCATTCTGGGGGTCAAAATTACGGATTTTTCGCTAATTTTGAAGCCAAATTTCAGAAAAAAGACACGGGACTGCGAGACACGCGACGCGAGACCGTCCCGTGTCTCGTGTCCCGAAGTCTCGCGTCAAAAGAATTATGACCGTAAAAGACATTTTGAACTGTATCACCGAGGTGGCGCCGCTGCAATGGCAGGAGAGCTACGATAATGCGGGCCTTCAGGTGGGCGACCTTAGCGTCGAGGCGCATAAAGCCTTGATTTGCTTGGACATCACGGAGGAAATTGTGGACGAGGCCATTGCCAAAGACTGCAATGTCATCGTCAGCCATCATCCGCTGATTTTCAAAGGTTTGAAGCATTTGACCCCTCAAACTTACATTGAACGCGCCGTGATGAAAGCCATCAAGCACGACATCGCCATGATTTCGATGCATACCAACTTGGATAACAGCTATTTGGGCGTGAGTCGCGTCCTTGCCGAACGTTTGGGATTGAAGAATCTGCACATCCTTCAGCCCTTGGAAGGCCATCTGAAGAAGTTGGTGGTTTATGTTCCGCTTTCGGCTGCCGAAGCGGTGCGCAACGCCATGTTTGAGGCGGGTGCAGGCTGCATTGGTAACTACGATTCGTGTAGTTTCAACGCACAAGGTCAAGGCTCGTTCCGCGCTGGCGAAACGGCGCATCCCTACGTTGGCGAAATTGGGAAGGTGCATTTTGAGGATGAATTGCGCATCGAAACGGTTGTGCCGAAATATGCTTTGAATCAGGTGATTGCAGCGATGCTTAAGGTTCATCCTTATGAGGAAGTGGCTTATGATGTTTTTGCGCTCGAAAACGTGTTCCAGCAAGCAGGTTCAGGTATGGTTGGTGAATTTGAAAGTCCGATGGAAGAGGTCGATTTCCTGCAACTTGTATCAAAAACCATCGACTCGCCATGTTTGCGCCATTCTGCTTTGACGGGCCGAAAAATCAAGAAAGTGGCGTTGTGTGGCGGCTCGGGCAGTCCGTTCATGGGCGATGTCTTGCGCCAAAGGGCCGATGCCTACCTCACCGCCGACATCAAATACCATGACTTTTTCATCCCCGAAAAGGCTATGTTGCTCGTCGATGGAGGTCATTTTGAGACCGAACAATTCACGAAAGAATTAATATATGAGCTGATTAGGAAAAAATTTCCTACCTTTGCAGCCGAAATCGCTGAAACGAAGACCAATTCGGTTCATTATTTTGTAAGAAATAAGTAATCATCAATATGGCTAAGAAAGAAACAAAAGAAGTCGCTGAGGTGACTGAAGTTGCTGAAGTAGAAGAGGTTAAGGAAACCAAAAAGACAACGAAGAAGACCACCAAAGCCAAGGCTGAAGCCGAACCCGCCGAGCCTGCCGCTGAGGAAAAGGAAACCAAGAAGCCGGCCAAGAAGGCTGCGAAGGCTGAGGCCGCTCCCGAAGTGACGGTTGAAGCTCCCAAGGAAGAAGCCCCTGCTCCTGTGGTTGAGGCTCCCAAACCGGTGGAAGACCCTGTGGAGGTGAGCGTTGAGCAAAAGTTGGTCGCCCTCTACACTTTGCAGCAGGTCGACTCCAAGATTGACGAAATCCGTGCCTATCGTGGCAATCTTCCGCTCGAAATCCAGGATATGGAAGACGAGATTGTGGGTTTGGAGACCCGTGTCGCCAATTTCAAGGAAGAGAGCAAGAAACATCAGCGCGAGATTTCCGACTATAAGATCAAAATCAAGGAGACGGAAGCCTTGATCAAGAAATATGAGGACCAGCAGAATAACGTGCGCAACAACCGTGAATACGATTCGCTGACAAAAGAGATTGAATATCAAAATCTTGACATTCAGCTTTCGGAGAAACGCATCAAGGAAATCACGGCGAAGGACGGCGATGTGGCAGCCAAGGTGGCCCAAGCCCAGTTGCGCCTCACGGAGTTGAAGTCGTCGCTGAAGGAAAAGAAAGAGGAGTTGCATACTTTGGTGGAAGGCACCGAGAAGGAAGAGGAGCAACTGCTGCAACGTTCGGCTGAGTGCGAGAAACTTGTGGAAGACCGCTTGCTGGTGGCTTACAAGCGTATCCGCAAGAACGCCCGCAACGGTTTGGCCGTGGTGGGTATCCATAACGAAGCCTGTGGCGGCTGCTTCAACCGTATTCCGCCCCAACACCAGTTGGACATCTGCACGCACAAGAAAATCATCGTCTGCGAATATTGCGGACGCATCCTTGTCGACAAGGGCATCATCGAGCAGTATAACGCTTGATTGTTGGGATTTGGAACAAAAAAAATGGGCCGCCTTGAGGACGGCCTTTTTTCGTTTTAGAACTTCACCTTGAGCGTAGCTGCCAGGTTGTTCTTGAACTGCCTGTAGGTGATGGATTCGAGGTCGGGCACATCATAGAGGTTGGCGTAAGACTTCCCGTAAGCCAACTCATAGGCGAAGTCGAAAGTGGTGCTTTGCGATACGGGCACGCTGATGCCACACGAAGCGGTCTTGACACTGCTTCCAGCCTGCCCCAATCCGAACGGGCTGCCATAGTAGGCCGCGCCAATTCTGAGGTAGGAGTTGCCCACCATCCATTCGCTGCCGATGCGGAAGTTGAACGTCTTGCCATAGGTGGCTTTGATGTTTTCGTTGATGGTGTCATAATTGTAGTCGTTGGCCTTGAAGCGTGCGGCACCATAGTTGGTGTATTCCGCGTCGAGGCTCACCAAGCCTTGCTCGCCGATGAGGAAGGCCATGCTACCGACCCATTTCAATGGTTTGATGAAAGTGTATTCGTAGTTGGATCCTTCGCTGGTGTAGGAGTGAAAACCCGACATGACAAAGTCCGACTCGGTGATGGTTTGCCACGACTCGTCGAAACCGTAGACGGTGGGCGAATGGAAAGCTCCTCCTATGCGCAACCATCTGTTGGCAAGATAGATGAATCCGATTTTTGCGTTGAACCCCATGGCGTTGCTCTTGATGCTTTCGGAATAATTCCAGTTCTTGAAGTCGGTGTTGACGTCGTTGGGACGGCTTTCCTCAAAGGTGCGGGTTCCCACTCGTTTGATGTGGGCAAGATTGACGCTCAGGCCAACGAACAGGCAATCGTGAAAGTTGGCACTTCCCGTGAAGCTCCATTCTTCTGAACGCCCTTTGAATTGGTTGTCTGCAGATTGCCACACGTTGCCTTCGGGGACGTTGCTCGTGTAGTAATAGGATTGGTCGTCGTGATGGTCGTCGATGAGGTAGGTGCGCCAATAGGAATAGGCATCGTTAGGCAGGTCGTCGGGGGAAAGCCCGTCAATTTGTGAGAAGAAGTTCTCGTTGTGTATTTTCGAGCTGTTGGGATTGAGACCTTTGGCGAAGGAATGGATGTTGAAGTCGTTGGTGCGCGTCAGCCCGATGCCGAATTGTGTGAAGCGAAGGGGGCGGTAGTTGCTCCTTTGCTTGGCGCTGACCCAGCCGATGTTGGGAATGTTGAGCCGCATTTGGTTGGCGTTGTTGCCAGTGCCGTAATAGGTGGATTGCTGGAAGTTGTCGAGCAGATCGAAGGTGGCGGTAAGCTCATTGCTGCGATAGATGCCCATACCGGCAGGGTTGATGCAGATGGAGGTCATGTCGCCGCCCACGGCACCGAGGGCGTTGCCCATGCCCATGGCTTTGGCTGTGCCTTGGTAGTAAGTCTGTGAATACAGGCACGCGTCGTCGGCACCCTGAGCGAAAGCCGCTGTGGCAAGGGCGATTGTGATGGCTGTGGTAAGGATTCTCTTCATGGTTTCAGATAAAAAAAGACTACCTTGCTTTTCGACCGCAAAGGTAGTCTTTTATTCTCAAATTGACTTTGATGGCCGAAATTTATCTTCTTCCACCGCCGCCCGAACGGCCTCCGCCCGAGCTGTGGCTTCCGCCGCCGCCTGAGCTGCGACCGCCACCTGAGCTTGAGCTGCGGCTGCCTCCGCTGTAGCTGCCACCTGAGCTGCGGCTTGAGCCTGACGAGCTGCGGTTGTAGCTTCCACTGCTTCTCGACGAGGAACTGCTGCGGTTGTAGCTCCCGCTCGAACTGCCACGGCTGTAACTGCCGCTCGACGACGAGCTGCTGCGGTTGTAGCTGCCACTGTTCGATCCGCTCCTGCTGGTGCCAGCCGACGAGGGGCGCGATGATGACGAGCCTTGCGGGCGGACGTATTCGGAGCTGGAACGCGATGGACGGTTGCTGCTTGGCGAGGTGTAGGATTGGCGGTTGCTACTTTGGCTACCCCCCGTGCTGGCGTTAGCCGAGCTTGACGGACGGCTTGCCGAGGCATTTCCAGTGCGGCTACTCACGCCTGCCGAGGGTCTGCTGCTGGCATTGGGTCTGCTGATGGTGGGCCTGCTGGTGCCGGTGCGTCCTGAGCTGCTGCCCCCGACGCGTGCTGAGCTACTGCCTGCCGTGGTGGGACGGCTCGACATGCTGCCTCCAACGCTGGCTCCTTGGCGCCCATTGTGTGGGGCTAAGTGGCTCATTGAGCCTCCGGTGCTGCTGTGGCGCACGCTGGCCACATAGTTGCCGAAGCCACTGCCGCCGCCGTGATTGTTGCCTCCAGGGTGATGGCCACCACCATGGTGATGCCAGTCATGGTGATGATGGTAGGGATGCCAATAGGCGGGAGCCCAATAAGGGTCCCAACCCCAATAGCTATAGTAAGGGCGACCCCAGAAAGGATCCCAGCCCCAGTAGTAGCTGCGCCAGTAAGGACGATAGCCAAAGCTCACATAGACGCCTGGGTAATAGTCCCAATAGAACGGGTCGTAGTTGTTCACGTAAACGTAGGTATCGCCACCGGTGTAGTAGTCGTCATAGTAGCCTCTCGACGAGGAAGCCTGCGTGCCGAAACGCTTGATGCGCGTGGCGAAGTCGGCATCGTAGTAGGTCTCGGTGGTGGTGTAAACGACGCCGTTCGTGTCGGTCACCGTTTCCGTGGTTTGGTAGACTGGGTCGGCATTGCTGACGTAGTTCTTGCTGTCGGAATAATAGGCTTGGTAGTCGTATTCCGAGTTGCTGCTGATGCTGGGACTCACGTAGGAGCCGTTGCCGGTGGCCATCTGCCCCGTGTTGCCGTAGGGCGAATAGTAGGTGTCGTCTTTGGCCATGTTGCGGTTCGACGAGCAGCTGGCGAATGCAATCAGCGCAATGAATGGGAGAAGTCTTAACGCTTTCATTTTATTATGCTTTTTATTTGTTCTTGAATAGGTCATAGAATCCGTCTCAAAACATACAAATTTCATACCAAAATTCGGTTTTTTTCCAAGTTTTTGCAATTATTCCAATTTGATGACTTGACCGTCGCCATAGCATTCCTTGACGACCCAAGGATTACCTTTATAATACACGTTTCCAATGCTATGGAGCCACACGGTGAGCTTTGTTCTTGCCCAAACGTAGGCATCGTTGGTCGAGTAGGACTGCACCCTGACGAAGTTGGAGTTGAGGTTTTCGGCATGAACCACGCCGTAGCTTCTCATGTTGATTTCGGTGTAGCTCGATTGGCCTCTCAGGGTCACTTCCGAAGTGCCGTTGTTAAAGCGGGTTTTCAGCACGCCGCAGTCGAAAGTGAGGTCGATGTTGCCGCAGCCTTCGTTGATGTTGAGATAGAAGCTCCTGGTCCATGCAGTGTCGAGGGTCATCTCCGTCGAGTCGATGGTCAGTTCGGCGATTCCCTTGATGGAGTCGGTGCAAAGCAGGTTGCCGATGGAGGCGTAGTTGATGAGCCGCAGGCTGTCGTAATAAACGGTCAGGTCAATGCTGTAGTCGAAGCTCCGCAGCCAGTTGAAGTCGTTTTCGTTTTTGATGTGTAGGGTGTCGCCAACGATTTCTGTCGTCACTTTTTCGATGAGGTTCTTCGGGCAGGTGAGTTCCAAACGGGGCCGCCTGTCGTGCACCAACCTGACATTCACGTTGTTGGACATCGAGATGGCGCTGAAATTCTTTTCCACGTTGCGTTGCTCGGTGATAGGCTCGCCGTTGTTGAAGAGCGTGTCCATTTTGGTGCACGAAGCCATGGCTATGCTAACGAGGAAAAACAGGACTGCGATGTGGTTTCTTTCCATGGCGCGGTAAGTAGTATTTGTGTTGTATATGATAGCCGACGCCGAAGCTGATGAAGTCGGCCTTGATGTCGTAGGTGGTGAAGGCGAGGGTGGCAAACAGGTTGTCGTTGAAGTAATAACGGGCTGCCACCTTTTGGTAAAACAGGAAGCCGAGCGATGATGAGTTGAGCGGCACGTTGTTGCGCAAGCCCACGTTGAACATGAAGCTGACGCGGTCGAGCATCATCTCGTAGGCAATGAGGAAACCTGGCTTGAGGTACATGTTCCAGTCGGGCTTGGTGATTTTGTCGGAGTTGTCGTAAACGAGTTCGAGGCCAAGGCCCAAGCGGTCGCGCTCGGTGAGCTGAAACATGAAGTTGGCAGCCAAGTCGTGAACGAAGAAATACTCGTGGCCTCCATATTGCTGGCTCAAGTCCTTGAAACCGAGCGTGTATTGGTAGTCGGTGACGAAATGACGTTTGCCGTCGAACTCGAAGAGGTAGTTCTTCGGGCGCAAACGCTTGTCGATGTGGGCCTTGGGTGGTGCCAGATACCAAGAAAACCCTGTGGCCACGCTGAAGATGTTGATGCCCATGTTGGGCGAGCGTGTGGCACCGTTTGAGAAGTGTGTCAGGCCGACCGAGGTCACCCAATGCAGCCGATCGACGATGCGTTGCCGGTATTCAAACGATAGGTTGATAGCTGCGTTCACGTGCGAGCCGATAGCGTAGTTGTGGAAATTATCCTTCGGGTCGAACTTGTTGGTCAGGTAGGAGACGCCCACGCCTAATTTGAAGGTCAGCTTGCTTGTCTCGCTTGGCGTGATGGGGAAGTTGATGAAAGGGTAGAGGGCGAACACCTTGCCCAACTCGGCTGAGATGCTGTCGTTGCCGAAGCTGGAATAATAGAAGGTGAACCCGATGGAAGGGTAGTTATGCAGCACCTCCCAACGGTTTTCACCGTAGGTGTTGCGGTGGATCGATAGTTCGTAGCTCGGTGTGTGGCGACTGTAACGCCCAAGGGCTGAGTGGTATTCGTCGTTTTGGAAGTACATGTAGCCATAGTGCACCCGAGCCTCCACCTCGTAGTTGCGGTGGCTCAGTTGCGCTTTCGCGTGGCCTCCTATTAATAATAAGGTGCACAGTGCGAAAAGGATATGGCGGCGTTGTCGTTCCATTGGGGCTGCAAAGGTACAAAATTCCTTGTAATGCATTAAAACCTTATTCTCGCTTTGCGCCTGACTGCCGCTTCGCGTCATTGCGAGGAGGCACGACGAAGCAATCCAGGAAGCCAGTTTCATTCTCTGGATTGCTTCGTTCCTCGCAATGACGCAAAGCGACGCAAAAACCATAACAACAATTGAGCAATTATCCATATCTTTGCGCCTCAAATCAACCAACTATGGACGAAAGACTACAAGCCTTCAAACGGCTTTTGGATATCATGGACGCAGTGCGTGCGGGCTGCCCCTGGGACAGCACCCAAACCATCCACAGCCTGCGCCACCTCACCATCGAGGAGACCTACGAACTCAGCCAAGCCATCCTCAACGACGACCTCAATGAGGTGAAAAAGGAACTCGGCGACCTCATGCTCCACATCGTCTTTTATGCAAAGATTGGGCAGGAACAAGGCGTCTTTGATATTGCCGACGTCCTCAACGGCATCTGTGAGAAGATGATTCGTCGCCATCCGCATATCTTTGGCAACGAGCATGTTGAGAACGCTGAACAAGTGGAAGAGAACTGGGAACGCATCAAATTGGAGCGCGAACACAACCGCAGTGTATTAGGCGGCGTGCCTGATGGCTTGCCCTCGCTTTTGAAGGCCTATCGGATGCACCAAAAGACTTCGGGCGTAGGCTTCCGCTGGCCTAATGCCGAGCAGGCGTGGCAGAAGGTGGAGGAGGAGAAGGCTGAGCTATTCGCTGAGTTGCAAAAGCCTGACAACACAGAGCGCGTGGAGGAGGAATACGGCGACCTGCTTTTTGCCTTGGCTGCCTACGGCAACTACATCGGTGCGAACCCCGACGACGCCTTGGAGAAGACCAACAAGAAGTTCCGCCAGCGATTCGCCCATGTGGAGCAACGCGCCCGCGAGCAAGGCAAGGGCGTGCAGCACCTCTCCATTGATGAAATGATTGGTTATTGGAAGGAAGCGAAGAAGCTTTACCCGTAAAAACGATTACACGACCTCAGCCACGGTGAAATTGCTTCCTCCAACGAAGACCACGTCGCCGAAATGGGCATTGTTGATCGCCGAACGATAGGCATGGCTCACCGATTCATAAACTTGTCCGCGCAAGCCCATATCGAAGGCCTTTTCAGCCAAGATGTTGGCATCCAAGCCTCTGGGGATGTCGGCCTTGCAGAAATAGTATTCGGCACCACGCGGCAACAGCTGCAAAACACTATCAATATCCTTGTCGTTGACCATGCCGAGCACGAAATGCAACTTACCGTAGCTCATCTCGGCCAATTGGCGCACCACTTCGGTGATGCCGGCCACGTTGTGACCCGTGTCGGCAATGGTGAGCGGGTCTTTGCAAAGGATTTGCCAACGGCCCATGAGGTGGGTGTTTCTGATGACCTTGGCGATGCCGTCGCGGATGTCGTCTTCCGAGAGGTTGAATTTGTCGCGCAGCAGGTCAAGGGCACACATCACGGTGGTGAGGTTTTTCTGTTGGTAGTTGCCCATCAGCGGGATTTCGAGGGCTTCCATGTAAAGCTCGCTGTTTTTCCAAACGTCGAATTGCTGCTCGGTTTGCGATTCGATGTGGATCTTGTCGCAGTCGAAGATTTGGTCGGCGAAGTAGATGGGGCTGTTGCATTCCTTGGCCTTGTCGATAAAGACTTGCTGGGTCTCGGGATGGGTCTCGCCAATCACAACAGGGACGTTGGGCTTGATGATGCCGGCCTTTTCGTAGGCGATCTTGGCCCGCGTGTCGCCCAAGAACTTCATGTGGTCGAAGTCGATGTTGGTGATGACGCTCAGCTCGGGCGTGATGAGGTTGGTGGAGTCCAAACGACCGCCCATGCCCACCTCGACAATGGCAATGTCGACCTTTTCTTTCGAGAAATAGTCGAAGGCCATGCCCACGGTCATCTCGAAAAAGGAGAGTTCCATCGCCTCGAATTTAGCTTTGTAAGTGTCAATGAATTCCACCACATTCTCTTCGGGAATCATTTCGCCATTGATGCGGATGCGTTCGCGAAAGTCGCGGAGGTGGGGCGAGGTGTAAAGTCCTGTCTTGTAGCCTGCTTCTTGGAAGACGGAGGCTAACATATGCGAGGTGGAGCCTTTGCCGTTGGTTCCGGCCACGTGCACCGACTTGAAGTCGTTTTGTGGGTTGTTCAAAAGGTTGAGGAGTTGGATGGTGTTGTTGAGGTCGGCTTTGTAAGCTGCCGCTCCAATGCGTTGATACATCGGGAGTTTGTTGAACATCCAATCGAGGGTCTCTTTGTAGTCCATTGTTATTGATTGATGACGAAAGTATAAGTGATGGTGCCGTGTTGTTCTTCGGGAGCGTCGGGGTCGGCGGCGAAGGTGGAACGCAATGCGGCTTGTTTGGCTTTTTGACGCATGTCATTGTTAATCAATGTGGTGCCTTTTGTGGCGACTTCGGCGCGGGTCACGTTGCCTTGTCGGTTGACCCAAATGTCGACGACCACGATGCCTTCTTCGCTGAAGTCGTCGTTAGGGCGATGCAACGATTTGGCGCCACGGCCACCGAGGTCGTAGCCCGTGCCGTTGCCTTTTCCACCTTGGCCGTCATATTTCTTGATTCCAGCCAATCCATTGGGCTTGCCTTGGTCGCCAGGTTGTCCGGTGATACCTTCCGAGCCGCCTGCCTGCGGGTTGTTGCTGCCTTTGAACAAGGCTTTCTTGTTCACCTGTGGCTTAGGCTCTTCGGCAGGTTTTTCTTGTTTTGGCTTGGTGTTTTTGGGTTTTTCCAAGGCGGGAGCTTCCTCGTCGTTGCTGGTAGCGATGTCTTCCTTGTTCTTGCTTGGCTGTTGCTCAGGTTGTGAAGCCACGGGGATAGCTGGCTTTTCGGGTTGGATGTTGCCCATGCCTTGGTCCATCATGCCCAAGTCGACCTCTACGCCTTCCTCGCCGGGAAGGGGCAAAGGCGTCCTGAAGGCCATAAGGAACAAAACGAGCACGGCCAAAGCGTGCACGACTATGGTTCCCGCCACGGCTATGCCTTTGTCTTTCTTCTCTTTGTTGTCCATGGTTCCTCCTTATTTTTTCGGTGAAGTGGCCAAAATGACTTTGTGGTTGTTGCTTGTCGCGTTGTTGATTTCGTTGACGGCATCAATCACGTTGACGATGTATTGCACGGGTACGGTCTTGTCCGAACGGAGTACAACGGTGGCTTGCGAGTCGTTGCCAATGGCGGTGTTGATGAGGTCTGTGAGTTGGGTTTCGTCAAGCACCTTGGTTTCGTTCACTTGGTATTGATAGTTTTCGTCGACGTAGACGGTGACGGTCTGCTTGGCCATGGTCTTGCTGTTGCTCGAAGGCAGCATCAGCTTGATGGCGTTGGGCGCGACCAACGTCGATGTCAGCATGAAGAATATAAGCAGCAGGAACACCAAGTCCGACATCGACGAGGAGTTGAATGAGGGTTCGACCTTATTTCTTGATCTGATGGCCATGGTGTGCTGGTTTTAAGCGGGTTCGTTCAAAACATCCATGAATTCCGTTGCCTTGCCTTCGAGCAGGTTGACGACTTTCTGGATCTTGTTGGTGATGATGGCGTGGAAGAAGTAGGCGATGATGCCGACAATCAGACCGCCGACGGTGGTCACCATGGCTTCGTAGATGCCTGACGAAAGTAACTCGATGTCAATGTTGTTGCCAGCCATCGACATGTTGTAGAAGGCGCGAATCATGCCGGTCACGGTGCCCAAGAAACCGATCATCGGGGCGGCACTGGCAATCATGGCCAAGATGCTGACGCCACGTTCCAATTTGGCGACCTCCAAGTTACCAACGTTCTCGATGGCCGAATTGATGTCGCCCAATGGTCTTCCGATGCGTGAAATGCCTTTCTCGATCATTCTCGAAATGGGGGTGGAGTTGCCGCGGCACAGGGCCTTGGCGGAGTCGAGTTTGCCGTCTTTCATGTACTCGCGGATGCGGTCCATGAAGCCGTTGTCGTATTTCGTGGCACGGCTGACGGCGATGTACCTTTCAATGAAGATATAGACCGCGATGATGGACAAAACGGCCAAAAGAATCATGATCCAGCCGCCTTTGGTGGCGAGTTCGAGGATGGAGAGCTTGAATTCCGTAGGCTGGGCTGCGGTTTCTGCTGCGGCTGCACCCAAGTCGTTGACAGCCTCTTGGATTTGTAGGAGATTCATGTTGTTGTTGAATTTTTGATCGTTGAATTGTTGTTTGTCGTAGAAACGTAATAATATTGCGTCTCTACATTAACCCCTTTTATCTTGTTTTTATTGCATTATCGCATGTCAATCACGTCCACTTTGGGATGTTTTTTCGTTTCGAAGGTGAAGAATTTGTCGTCCAATTTCTGATCGAATTTCATTTCTTCGACGGTGATGACCACCTTGCTGCCGTCGTCCATGTATATGTCGGCACTCTTCAATTCGGTCTTTTTCGTGTTGATTTTCAAGGTTACGCGTTTGTATTGTCCCTTAGGGTTGGCCAATTCGATGGTGGCAAGCCCTTGCGCATCGATGCCGGTTAGTGTGGCCACATAGCTTTCGTCCAGCGAGGTGAGGAGCTTCAGGGGCGTGTTGTCGGTACCATCGGTGGCATTGCTGACCATGACTTCCTCGTCTTCAATAAGATACGACCAAATGGTTTTGCCGTCAGAGATGGTTTGCTGGTTGGCCATTTCAATCTTGTAGGCTTCACCTTGAAGCCATGCATGGCCTTTTTCGCTTTCGCCAAGATTTTTCCCGTCAGGGCTGATTTGGTAGGTGAAAACCATTTCAACATTCTTGTGGCTCTTCACTTGGTTGACCAAAAGGCGGATGAGTGCCTCGGCGTTGTTTTGTGCTGTAACTGCCTGTGTTGCAAACAAAAGGAACAAGCAGGCGATGATGTTCTTCGTTTTCATTTTCAGATTCCGTTGTCTTTGTTGTAGATGTCCTGCAAAATCTGTTCCAAAGCGGCTTCGGTGCCTACTTTAACCTCGCGCGACTTGCTTCCCGAGAACGGCCCAACGATGCCGGCGGCTTCCAATTGGTCGATGATGCGGCCTGCGCGGTTGTAGCCGAGCTTCAGCTTGCGTTGGATCATCGAGGTGGAGCCTTGTTGGGTTTGCACCACGATGCGGGCGGCTTCCTCGAAGAGGCTGTCGCGTTCGCCATCTTCCTCTACGTCAGGTGCATCGCCACCTTCTTCGGGAACGTCGGGCAGCTCATAAGGCGTTGGGAAGCCACGTTGTTCGCCAATGAATTGGGTGACTTCTTCGACCTCCGGTGTATCGATGAAGGCGCATTGCAAGCGTACCAAGTCGTTGCCAGTGGAGAGCAGCATGTCGCCGCGACCGATGAGCTGGTTGGCACCGCTTTGGTCGAGGATGGTTTTGGAGTCGACGGCGGAGATGACGCGGAAGGCGATACGTGCGGGGAAGTTGGCCTTGATGGAACCAGTGATGACGTTGACTGAGGGGCGTTGCGTTGCGATAATCAAGTGGATGCCGATGGCGCGTGCCAACTGGGCCAAACGCGCGATGGGTTGTTCCACTTCGCGGCCTGCGGTCATGATCAGGTCGGCAAACTCGTCGACGATGAGTACGATGTAAGGCAGGAAACGGTGGCCTTCGGTAGGCAGCAGCCGGCGCGACTTGAACTTCTCGTTGTATTCGATGATGTTGCGGCATTCGGCAGCTTTCAGCAGGTCGTAACGCGTGTCCATCTCGACGCACAAGCTGTTGAGCGTGCGCACCACTTTTTTTACATCAGTGATGATAGCGTCTTCAGAATCAGGAAGTTTTGCTAAATAGTGCCGCTCAATGCGGTTGTAGAGCGTCAATTCCACCTTTTTCGGGTCGACCATCACGAATTTCAGTTCAGCGGGGTGCTTGCTGTAGAGCAAAGAAGCGACTATTGCATTCAGTCCCACGGATTTACCTTGACCGGTGGCACCAGCCATCAGGATGTGCGGCATCTTGGCGAGGTCGAAGACGTAGGTCTCGTTGGAAATGGTCTTGCCGATGGCGCAAGGCAGGGCGTATTTCGAGTGTTGGAACTTCTCCGAACTCAACACGCTGCGCATCGATACGGTTTCGGGCTTGCTGTTCGGCACTTCGATACCGATGGTGCCTTTGCCTGGGATGGGCGCGATGATACGGATGCCCAAGGCGGCGAGGCTCAGCGCGATGTCGTCCTCCAAATTCTTGATTTTTGAGATACGGACTCCAGGGGCTGGGATGATTTCGTAAAGCGTGACCGTTGGACCGATGGTCGCCTTGATCTTGTCGATGGCGATGCCGTAGTTGCCCAAGGTCTCCACGATTTTGTTCTTGTTGGCGTTCAGTTCCTCCTCGTTGATTTCCGACTTCTTCCCGCCGTAGTCGTTGAGCATGTCGAGCGTGGGGAACTTGTAGTCGCGCAACTCATAGCGAGGGTCGAAAGGCATGTCGATGGTGAAATGGTCGATGGGTTTGTTTTTTTCAACAGTTTCCTCCTTCGGCGTTTCCTCGATTTCCAATTTCACATCTGTTTCAACTTCTTTGGGCTTTTCGGTGTTTTCTTTCGGCTTGTTGTCCTCCTCGGTTTCAACGATGGTTTCCACCGAAAAGATAGGATTTTCAGGTTGTGATGGTTCTGGATAATCTTGGTTTTTAGTGTTTTGCTTGTTTACTAAGACGTTTTCTTTGGGCTTTTGTGACGATTGGTCATCGTCATGGTTGGTCACGATTACGAGTTCGGGGTCTTTGGTGAATGCGGTTACTGGCGGAAGGTCGTGACGGTCTTCAGGGTCGTTGTCGTGAGTATCGGGTTTAGGCTCGTTGACGATTTGGTTCTCGTTTTGTTTTTCGTTTCCGTTTTCCCTTTCTTCTCTTTCAAGTTCTTCCTTGATGCGTTGCTCGGCGATGAGAGCGGCTTGCTTGCGGCGTTCTTCTTCGCGTTTTTCGCGCAACTGCTTGAAATAGTTGAGCGTGAGGTTGAACTGGTAGACGGCGAAGACGAGGAACAGGAAGATGAGTACCAGCAGCGTGCCAACCCAGCCGATATAGGTGTCCAAGATGGTGTTGAGCCACAATCCCACGGCACCTCCGAAGATGGCGCACCACGGAACGGCACATTTTGGTCCCGAGAGGAATCCGAAAAGCAAAGGCAGCCAAACCAGGCTCAAGAGTGCCCATTTCCAAACATTCCACATCTTGATCTTGGCCGTGCCGATGAGGCGCAAACCAATGAGCGTCAGCAGGTAAACGAAGAAGAAAGCCCCGATGCCAAACGATTCTTTCAAGAGCGTTTGAGCGAGGAAAACGCCAGCACGCCCAGTGCGGTTCTCAATGTTGACTTTTTGGCTAAATATTTGGTAGCCAAACTCTTGATGGTGTCCGCTGAAGAAACTCACCAAGTAGGACACCAAGGCGAGACCAAGGAATACAGCCAAGCAGATGAATAGGACTCCGATGATGCGCTGGATGCGGCCATCGTTGGGGCTTTGTTCCTTTTCGGGCTTTTGCCTTTTGGACGTTTTGTCTTTTGAGGGCTTTTCGGCTTTTTTCGGCGACTCCTTTTTTGGCTTGTCCTCTTTGGGTGCCTCTATGATTTCGGGCAACTCGTCCAGTGGCTCCGGCTCCAGTTGCTTCTTCTTGAAAGTGTTCTCTTTACGGTTGTTTGCTGCGGCCATTTTTTTGTCTTCGTTAATGGAGCGCAAAAATACGCAAAAAAGTTATTTCCGAAAGTGTGTTAAGTAGTTTAGAATAAAAAAATAGGCGGATTAAAACCCGCCTAAATGAATGCTTAAAGGAATTTTTTCAGAGCCTCTAAAGTTGGACTAACGTAATTAGAAAGCAAAAATGCTTTTTTGATTTCAGTTGCGTAAGATTTTGGTAATTTTGAATGGTTAATGATTTCATTAACTACGCTGTTGATGTTAGAACCAGCTACAGCTTTCTTGATGTCTGAAGCATAAAGAATGCCGAACAAAAGTATCATGTTTACTTTGTTCTCATCAGGGCTGTCATACATTTCCCTTAATTTGTTTCCAAGATCAAATGTCGTCATATTTTGTATTTTTAGAGTTACTTCGGAATCCTGAACATTCGTTTCCAGCGGATGCCGCCGTTTTCTTTGTCCAAAGAGAGCCAGACGAGGATGGGCTTGCCGACGATGTGGTCTTCGGGCACGTAGCCCCAATAGCGCGAGTCGGCGGAGTTGTGGCGGTTGTCGCCCATCATCCAGTAGTAGTCCATCGCGAAGGTGTAGCTGTCGGCGGGCTGGCCGTCGATGAGAATTTGGTTGCCTTCCACCTTCACGTCGTGCAGCTCGTAGGCATGAATGATGCGCTCATAAAGTGGCAAAGTGTTGAGGTCGAGCTTCACCGTTTCGCCTTTCTTCGGGATATAAATCGGGCCGAAGTTGTCGACGTTCCAAGGATAGAGGTCGGGGCGGTTGGGGAAGAGGCTGGTTGAAGTGCCTTGCCCAGGGGCTTGGATGTTACGCATCACCGAGGTGACGAATGGCAGCTTGATGAGTTCATCGGCCACCTTCGCGCTGATGTTGAGGATGAAGGTGTTGGGGTCGGCGGTGCGATATCCTTCCGTGATGCTATATTTGTCCAAAACCTGCTTGTTGATGCCTCCCGTGGTGGTCACCACGGTGTAGTTGTGTTGCATGTTTTCGGGTTCAAAGGCCTTTTCGCTGTTGATAAACACCACTCCGTCAACGATTTTCAGCGAGTCGCCGGGCATACCTATGAGGCGTTTCACGTAGTTCTCGCGCTTGTCGACGGGATGACTGATGACCTTGCCGAAGTTTTGGTGGTCGCTCCAAACCTTCTTGCGACCGTATTCGCGCACGAGGTCGTAGTAGCTGATGCTGCTTTGGAAGATGTCGCAAACCGTGTCGCCGGCAGGGTAGTTGAACACGATGGGGTCGTAGCGTTTCATCGTTGTCACGCCTGGATAGCGGTGGTAGGGCAACTTGATCCATTCCAAATAGGATTTCGCGGTCTTGCTTCCTGGCATAGTGTTGTGCACGAAGGGGAACGAAAGCGGCGTGTTTTGTCCCTTGGGACCATAGTGTATCTTGCTGACAACCAAGTAATCTCCAACGCAAAGCGACTTCTCCATGCTCGAAGTGGGGATGGTGAACATTTCGAAGACGTAGGTACGGATAATCAATGCTGCGACGACGGCAAAGATGATGGCGTCAAACCATTCGCGGGCTGTCGACTTCTTGGGTCGTGTGGCCGTGGCGGGGTCTTGGTATTTGTCGTCTTTGGCGATGATGGGGAAGAAAATGAACGGCAAAATGGCGGCCATGCCTTCTTCCCAGACCTTGAACCGTCCGAAGCATTTGCCCAACTCAACGAGCATGAGCAAAAGCATGAAGATGTTGATGTAGGGGAAGACGATGAAGAACCACCACCAGAACTTTTTCTCTTTGCCGATGATTTTCAGCATGATATAGATGTTGTAGTAGGGGATGAGGCTGTAGTAGCCCTTTTGTCCGGCGGCTTCAAACTGCTTCCAGCAGAACGCAAACGGGATGGTGAACAGTGCCGGAACGATGAGGATGAACAATAATAATGACATGTCGTTTATTGAGTTTACTTGCTAACGCGAAAAGGGGTGAAATATTATTTCGGGTCGGAAAAGATATCCCCCATCAAATCCTCCATAGAGTAGCAGCCCGTCTTGTCGAGCAGGAACTCCGCTGCGGCGATGGCGCCGAAGGCGAAGCCCTTGCGGTTGTAGGCCTCGTGGGTGAGGGTGAGGCGGTCGGCCTCAGAGTCGGCCACCACGCTATGGATGCCGTTCACCTCGCCGATGCGGGTCACGTTAATATATAAGGTGTGGTCGGTGGGCGCGTCGATGCTCCAGTGGTCGTAGTCGTGGTTGACGCTGAGGATGTCGTTGGCCAATTTCACGGCAGTGCCGCTGGGCTTGTCCAACTTGTGGATGTGATGCGTCTCGGCTAACGAAAGTTGGTAGCCGTATTTTTCGGCAAAACGCGCCAACTGCTTGTTGAGCAGGAACATAATGTTCATTCCGATGCTGAAATTAGGTGCGTGGAAGAGGCTTTGGCTCTCGTTGAGGCAGCGCATCCTGATTTCGTCGAAATGTGCTTGCCAGGCCGTGGTGCCAACGACAATCGGGATGTGAAGGTCGAAGCAGCGGTGGATGTTGGCGACCACTTGGTCGGGTTGGCTGAAGTCGATGGCGACGTCGGCTTGTTTCAATAGTCCGATGCGTTCTTCCCATTCCTGGGCGTTGTCGATGGTGACGATGATTTCATGCTGGCGGGCGAGGGCGGCTTGTTCCACCTCGTGGCCCATCTTTCCGTATCCGATGATTGTTATTTTCATGGTTTGTGTTTTTGGAACAAAACTTTCAAAACAGCTAAAACTTCTTTGGGTCTTTTTGGAAACCCGCCAACCGGCGGTTTCCTTGCGACTGCACGGTTGTGCCAGTCGCCACTCTTTGGTTTGATAGGTTGTTTTGCATGTTTTGTGGGTTTTGTTTACATTAGAAATTCAGTTTAAGCGATAGTCCCACTTGGGCGTATTGCGGTATCATTATCGGTTGCTCAACAGACCTTAAATAAGGGTCGACGCTGAGGCTGAGGTCGTCGCTGATGTCGTAGGTGTAGAGGTGCCCGTCGACGCAGGCATCCACGATTTGCAGACCGTACCATGCGATGGTGAGGATGGTATAGAACTCAAAATCACGGCGATACGATTCCTTGTAGGTCTGTAGTTGGCTTGCGGCATAGCGGTTGGCCAAATCAGCCTCGTGTTCGTTCAGGGTCACGCCATCGGGCAGGTCGCCAGTCTTATATTCGTAGGCGTGCAGATAGGATCGGTATTCGTAGTTGTTGTTGTAGACCAAATAGCCCAAACCGCCCAAACCGGCATAAACGATGGGCACTTTCCACCATTTGCCGTTGTAGATTTGTCCCAAACCTGGCAGCAACGCCGACATGATAGTGGCTTTCTTGGGGCTGTGGGGCTTTTGGGCTTTGACTGTCTTTTTGGTTGCCTTCTCTTCCTTGACGATGGTGTCGGCGCTGAGCACGGCATTGCCAACCGTGTCAAACACGACATTTTGGGCTTCGGCTTTGGCAAAACCGATGAGCAACATCGTGACAATAAGGAAGATGCGGCGGGGCATGGGGCGATTATTTGTTGCCGAACAGTTCCATGATGCGGTCAAACTCGGCTTCGTCCTTGAAGTCGATGACGACCGAGCCGTGACCTTTAACGTCGCGTTTCACTTTCACCTTGGTGTTGAGTGTTTGCGACAGCGTCTTGATCTTGCTCTTGAAATGTTCGGGGATGAAGTTGGTTTGCTTGCGTTCCTTCTCGCCTTTGCCTTTGGCTTTGTCGGCCAGTTCTTCGGTTTGGCGCACGGTCATCTCGTCCATGATGATTTGTTGGAGGAGCTTCAGCTGTTCTTCCTTGTCGTTGATGTTGATGAGGGCGCGGGCGTGGCCCATGCTGATGTGACCATCGCGGATGGCGAGTTGGATTTCGGGTGGTAATTTCAAAAGCCTCAAGAAGTTGGCCACTGCGCTACGGCTCTTGCCCACCTTTTCGCTCACTTCCTCTTGGGTGAGGTTGCATTCATCGATGAGGCGTTGGTAGGAGATGGCCACCTCGATGGCGTTGAGGTTTTCGCGGTGGATGTTCTCGATGAGGGCGAGCTCGAGCATTTGCTCGTCGTTGGCCACGCGGATGAAGGCTGGAATCTTCTTGAGTCCGGCCATCTTGGAGGCTCTTAGTCGACGCTCGCCAGAGATGAGTTGGTATTTGTTGTAGCCCAATTTCCTGACCGTAACGGGTTGGATGATGCCCTGTTCCTTGATGGACTGTGCCAGTTCGCGCAAGGCGGTCTCGTCGAATTCCGTTCTGGGTTGGAAGGGGTTGGTCTCGATGAGGTCGATGTCGATTTCGGCCACGGCACCGGCCACAAAGTCGCCGCTGATGTCGCGGCTGGTGATGTCGGTTTCGGGACTGCCGAGGATGTTGTCGAGTCCGCGGCCCAATGATTTTCTGATTTTGTCGGGCATGGTGCTTTAGTCTTTGGTGGATAGGTTGTTCTTTTCAAGGATCTCGCGGGCGAGGTTGAGGTAGTTGATGGCGCCCGTGCTGTTGGCGTCGTACATGACGATGGTCTTGCCGAAGCTCGGGGCCTCGCTCAAGCGCGTGTTGCGGTTGATGATGGTGTCGAAAACCATGTCCTGGAAGTGCATCTTGACCTCTTCAACCACTTGTTTCGACAGGCGCAGGCGCGTGTCGAACATGGTGAGCAGGATGCCTTCGATATCCAAGTCGGGATTGAGGCGTGTTTGTACTATCTTGATGGTATTCAGTAGTTTGCCAAGGCCTTCAAGGGCGAAATACTCGCATTGCACGGGGATGATGACCGAATCGGCGGCGGTGAGCGAGTTGACGGTGACCAGGCCTAATGACGGCGAGCAGTCGATGATGATGAAGTCGTAGTCGCCCTTGATGGGGGCTAAGAGTTTCTTCATCATCAGTTCGCGCTCAGGCAGGTTGATCATCTCGATTTCGGCGCCCACGAGGTCGATGTGGGCGGGAAGCAAATAGAGGTTGGGTGTCTCGGTCTCGACGATGACGGTCTTCGGGTCCACTTGGTCGATGATACACTCGTAGATGCTCGTTTCGACGGTTCTTGGGTCGATGCCCACGCCCGAAGTCGCGTTGGCTTGCGGGTCGGCATCGATGAGGAGAGTCTTGTATTCGAGGACGGCCAAGCTGGCTGCCAGGTTGATGGAAGTGGTGGTTTTTCCGACGCCACCTTTCTGATTTGCAATCGCTATGATCTTGCCCATGTCTTTCTTGATTTTCGCTACAAAGGTACGCATTTTTGCCCCTTTTTATTGCGGTCATCTACGGAAAGTTATCAACATTTGCCCTTTTTGTTGATAAGTTTTTGCTTTGTCGCCGTTTGGCAACAAAAAAGCCGCGACAGAGCGCGGCTTCAAGGTTTTTATGTGCGTTTTTATTTATCCAAGCTGTCGAACCATTTGTCGATGGCGCTGTCGAGTTCGCCCTTGGGCTCTTCTTCGCGGTCGTAGTGGCGCGGCTCGGGCTGGTCGTAGTAGTCGGCAGGATACTCGCCGGTCTCAATGTATTTGATGGCATCGGTGAGGCCTTTCGAAACCTTCTCGAAGTCTTCCTTGTAGAGGAAAATCTTGTGCTTCTCGTAGAAGAAGCGTTGCAGGTTTTCGTCGAAACGGCGTTTGCTCTCGGTTATGGTGATGTACTTTTCGTCGTTCTTCGTTGATTTCACATCGAAAAAGTAAGTTCTCTTTCCTGCTTTCACTGCCTTTGAGAACAATTCATCTTTTTCTCTCATTTCATTTTCTTCCATCATGTCTTTCAATAATTTGATACTTTCTAATAGTTCTATTTTGTTTGAAAAGTGGGGCAAAAGTAGCAAAAAAATGAATATTGCTATCTTTTATGTATTATTTTTGCACCAAAATTCAAAAATCCAATGGAACTGAATCTGAAACGACCCATAGCCTTTTTCGACCTGGAGACGACAGGCCTGAATACTTCGCACGACCGCATCGTGGAGATGAGCGTGCTGAAAATCAACGTGAACGGCGACGAGGAGCAGCGTGTTTGGCTCCTCAATCCGGAGATTCCAATTTCTGCCGAATCGACATCGGTGCACGGTTACACCAATGAGATGCTGGCCGACAAACCCACCTTTAAAGATAAGGCGAAGGAGATCGCCCTTTTCATCGGCAATGCCGACCTCGCGGGCTATAACATCCTGAAATTCGACCTGCCTATGTTGGTGGAGGAGTTTCTCCGCGTCGACTACGACTTCGACCTCAAAGACCGTGAGTTCATCGACGTGATGAACATCTACATGAAGATGGAACCGCGTAATCTGAAGAGCGCCTACCGTTATTTCTGCCATGCCGAGTTGGAAGGTGCGCATGGCGCGATGGCCGACACCAAAGCCACCTACGATGTTTTGAAAGCCATGTTGGATAAATACCAAGGCGTTGATTATGAAGATGGTAAAGGCAATAAGTCGCAAGGCCCAGTCAACGATATGAAGCAATTGGCCGAGTTTTCGGCACACCACAAGAATGCCGACCTGTCGGGTCAGATCATCTTCGACGAGGAAGGCAAGGAAGTTTTCATGTTTGGCAAGCACAAGGGCGAGCGGGTGGAGGATGTGTTTCGCAAAGAGCCGGCCTTTTATGATTGGATCATGAAAAGCGACTTCCCGCGCTATACGAAAAAGGTGGTGACGGCCATCAAATTGCGCATGGGTGGAAAACACGTAAAACGCTGAGGCTTATGAAGATGGTTTGCATTGGGCGCAACTATTTGGCCCACATCAAGGAACTAGACAACGACCTGCCCATCGAGCCGCTGTTTTTCATGAAGCCCGACACGGCCTTGCTGCCCGAAGGCGAGCCTTTCGTCTATCCCGATTTCAGCCACCAAATCCATTACGAAACGGAACTGGTGCTGCGCATTTGCAAGACGGGCAAAGACATAGACGAGAAGGACGCACCATATTATTATGACGCCATCACCGTCGGCATCGACTTCACCGCCCGCGACCTGCAAAACCAATGCAAGGCCAAGGGTCATCCTTGGGAGAAGGCCAAGGCTTTTGATGGCTCGGCAGCGATTGGAAAGTTCGAGAACATGAAGGATTTGGAGAATCCAAACGACATCGCTTTCGGGATGAAACTTAATGGCGAGTGGAGGCAGCAAGGCCACAGCCGCGACATGATTTTCGGCTTCGACAAAATCGTCTCCTACGTCTCGCGTTTCGTCACTTTAAAGGAAGGCGACTGCATCTTCACGGGCACGCCACAAGGTGTGGGTGAGGTGCAGCGCGGGGATTGGTTGGAGTTGTTTTTGGAAGGAAAAAATGTAAAACGGTTTGATATTGAATAAAATTGTTATATTTGCGGCATAAAATATAGGTGTTATGAGTACAAGAACACAGACCTTGGTTCAGATAATAGCCAATTATTTCAAGTCACAACCAGTATTGAAGGCTTGGTTGTTTGGCTCATTTGCGCGTGGTGAAGAGAAGCCGTGGAGCGATTTGGATATTTTGGTTCAGTATGATCGAAGTCAACCGATTGGCTTGTTGAAGATTGCGGGGATGCAACTTGATTTAGAAGATCTTTTAGGGCTTGATGTTGATTTGGTTGAGGAAGGCACCCTTCGGCCATGGGCAGTGGAAAATGTCAATAGGGATAGGAGGCTGATTTATGAGAGAGCATAAAAGAGATAAAGGTCGGCTGGAAGACATCAGACAGTTTGCTCTGAATGTGGAGAAAATCATGGAAGGCATTACTTATGACGAGTTCGTTTCCGACATACGTATTTATTATTCGGTGATGAAAAACGTTGAAGTGATTGGTGAGGCTGCTAATATGCTGACGAGAGATTTCAAGGAACAATATCAGGAATTACCATGGAGACAAATCGTTAGAATGCGCAATGTGTTGGTTCATGGTTATGCCCAGGTGAGTGATGCGGATTTATGGGATACGGCATCAAAAGACATTAAGCCTTTACGAGAACAAGTTGAAAAGTATCTTAAAGAGATGGATTGGAATTCTTGGGAACAAGCCGAAACTATATTTGTAGAAATGGATAACGCCTTGTACAATAATGCGGTTAATACAGCTCGAAAAATGAAGTCAAAAGGTTTCTCAGTTGGTGACATTTCAGAAATCTCGGGTCTTTCTGCTGAAGAGATATTGAAAATGTAATATATTTATAATCAACTATCTAATATGAACAGAAGTTTAATTGTAGCTTTTCTTTTATTTGCAATGCATATCTCCGCCCAGCCCCTTTGGCTGCGCGACAACGTGATTTCGCCCAATGGCGACAAGATTGCCTTTTGCTACAAAGGCGACATTTATGTGGTGAACGCCAACGGTGGCAAAGCCCAACAACTGACCACCACTACGGCCTACGAAACTTCGCCCATCTGGTCGCCCGATGGCAAACATTTGGCCTTTGCCACCGACCGCAACGGCAACTTTGATGTTTATTTGGTTTCTGCTGAAGGTGGTGTGCCTCAGCGTATTACGACCAACTCTGCCAGCGAGATGCCCTTGGCTTTCTCGCCCGATGGCAAGGAAATCTATTATTCCGCACAAATCCAGAAAGCGGCTGAGAATGTGCAGTTTGCCACGGGCTGGATTACTGAATTATACAAGGTGGGAACCGAAGGCGGTCGACCCGAGCAGGTGGTGGCCGTGCCCGTGTGCAGCATGTCGTTCGACAAGGATGGCGAGTCGTTCCTCTACTACGATCGCAAGGGTAGCGAGAATGTGTGGCGCAAGCATCACGTCTCGTCGGTGGCCCGTGACATCGTGTATTACAATGCCAAAAAGAAAACCCACACGATCATGACGACCAATGTGGGCGAAGACCGCGATGCGCGTTACTTGCCTGGTTATCAGGAAGTCGTGTTTCTGAGCGAACGCAATAACGGCAATTTCAATGTCTACAAAGCCTCTGCCAACAACCTCGAACAAGTGGAGAAGGTGACCAATTTCAAGACGCACCCTGTGCGTTTCTTGAGCGTGGCCAACAATGGCTTGTTGTGCTATGGCTATATGGGTGAAATCTATACGCAACGTATTGGAAGCGAACCCCAAAAGGTCGCTATTGAAATCGTCAACGACCAAGACACCGAGCAATTGGTGAAGCAGGATTTCCGTGGTATCGGCGACTTCGCGCTGAGCGACGACGGCAAACTGATTGCCTTCACCTCGCGCGGCGAATTGTTTGTGACGGGCGTCGACGAATATGCCACCACGAAGCAAATCACGCATACGGCGCAGCCTGAGCGCAGCCCCAGTTTCTCGAAAGACGGTCGCACTTTGGTCTATGCCTCGGAGCGCGACGGCTATTGGAACCTCTACCAAGCCACCATCGAGCGCAAAGAGGACTACAACTTCGCTTATGCAACATTGATTGACGAACATCCCTTGTTTGACAACGACGGCATCGAGCGCATCGCGCCGAGTTTCTCGCCCGACGGCAAGGAAATCGCGTTCATCGAGAACCGTGACATCTTGAAAGTGTACAATATCGCTTCGAAAGAAGTGCGCCAAATCACCGACGGGACGCAGCATTACGACACCGACGACTACGGCTTCAGCTACGAGTGGTCGCCCGATGGACAATGGTTCGCCTTGACCCTGATTTCGCACATGCGCGACCCGTATTCCGACATCGGCATCGTGAAGGCCGACGGCTCTAATACGATTTACAACATCACGGAGAGCGCTTATATCGACGGTAACCCGCAATGGGCGATGGATGGCAATGTAATCATTTATCGTTCAAATCGTTATGGTATGCGCTCGCACGCTTCATGGGGCAGCCAAAATGACGCTTTCATCGCGTTCTTGAACCAGGAAGCCTACGACAAATTCCGCCTCAGCAAAGAGGAGTTTGCCTTGCTGAAAGAGACCGAGAAAGGCAACAAGGACGCGAAGAAAGATGAGGCGAAGGACGAAGGAAGAGACAAGAAAAAAGGCAAGAAAGATGATGAAAAGAAAGACGAAAAACCCAAAGAAACCAAGAAGATAGAAGTGGATTTGGAGCATCTGCAAGACCGCGTCGTCAGGCTGACGCCGATGTCGTCGAACTTGAGCGGCATGGCGCTTTCGGGCGATGGCGAGAAGTTCTATTTCATGACTTCGTTCGAGAAAGGCTACGACCTTTGGGAACTCGACGTGCGCGAAAAGTCGATGAAGGTGTTGAAGAAACTTGGCCAGGGCGGTGCACAGTTGCAGGTGAAGGGCGACAATATTTTCCTCCTTTCGGGCGGCAATTTGCAAAAGTTGGATAAGGGCGGCAAGTCGACCCCGATTAAGCATGACGCCACCATGCAACTCGACTATGCCCAAGAACGCGAGTACATGTTTGACCATGTCTTCCTGCAAATCGAGAAGCGTTTCTTTATGAAAAACCACAACGGCGTCGACCTCGCGCTGATGAAGGAGGCCTACCGCCCGTTCCTGCCGCACATCAACAACAACTACGATTTCAGCGAGATGCTGAGCGAGATTTTGGGCGAGCTGAACGTGTCGCACACGGGTTCGGGCTATCGTCCCACGAATTACGGCGGCGATGCCACGGCTGAGTTCGGTGTGCTGCTCGACCTTGATTACCGTGGCGACGGCCTGAAAATCGCTGAGGTGGTGGAAGGCTCGCCGTTCAACAAGAAAAGCTCGCAGGTGAAGACGGGTTGCGTTATCCAAAAAATTGACGGCGTGGAGATTACGAAAGACATGGACTATTATCCGCTGCTCAACAACAAGGCTGGAAAGACGGTGCTTGTGACGGTGAAAGACGGTGGCAAGACCTGGGAAGAGACCGTGAAACCCATCAGCCATGGCGCGATGAACGAGCTGCTTTATCATCGCTGGGTGAAACACAACGAAGAGACGGTGAAGGAACTTTCGAAAGGCCGTTTGGGTTATGTCCATATCCGCAGCATGGGCGATGCCAGCTATCGCGACGTGTATTCGCAAATCCTCGGCAAATACAACCTCTGCGACGGCATTGTCATCGACACGCGTTTCAACGGTGGCGGTCGCTTGCACGAGGACATTGAAATCCTCTTCAGCGGCGAGAAATACCTTGAACAAGTCATCAACGACAGCGTGGCCTGCGTGATGCCTTCAAGGCGCTACAACAAGCCTTCGGTGATGATCATTGGCGAGGCCAACTACAGCAACGCACACGGCACGCCTTGGGTCTATAAATACAAGAAGATGGGCGCGTTGGTCGGTATGCCCGTGCCTGGCACTATGTCGAGCGTGACATGGGAGACCCTGCAAGACCCGTCATTGTATTTCGGTCTGCCCGTCATCGGTTATCGCACCGAACAAGGCAATTGGTTGGAGAACACCCAATTGGAGCCCGATGTAAAGGTGCGCAACACGCCCGAAAAGATGGCTAAGGGTGAGGACGAGCAGCTTGAGGCCGCCGTCAAGGAATTGCTGAAAGAGGTGGAGGCGTTCCGTTATTGGGGAAAATAAAGAATGTGTTGAAGGCCTCAACAGGTATGTCATCCCAACGCAGGCATGTGGGCAAAGGCATGGGATCTATACCTGGTGAGGCCGCAAATTAAGGTTTTTACCTCTTGAACCGCCTCCTATAGATTCCCGCCTTCGCACTTGCCCCTGTTGGAATGACCTAAGAGGCTGGTTCTTTTACAATTTTAGCACGGTTTTTGCGTTAATAGATGAAAAACTAATCTGTTATGCGCAAGATTTGGTTGGTTGTATTGTTATTGCTGGTTTCCAATCTGACTTATTCTCAGTGGGTTGCATTGGATGGAGATGATTATTTGGTGCATCGCGTTTGGATGTACAATGATACGGTAAGGGTGTGTGAAACCAAAGTTGCAAAAGAATTGTATGATTATTATCAACAGGAACGAGACCATTACTTTTATCGTTATGAAATGGAAGGGAAGCAAATAGGAGATAATCGTAAAAGTTTTGTTTTTTCAGAGAATGGCAAACCTGTTATAAAAGATTTGGCAAGGAGGTTGGAAACCATTGCAATATCAGAAACTGATAAGGTTGAGGCAGCACTTTCTTACGTCCAGTCATTACCATATTCATATGATTCTACCTCAAAAGGAAAGGATGAATATGTCCGTTATCCTATTGAGACTCTTGTGGATGGCTGTGGGGATTGTGAAGATAAATCTGTATTGTTGGCAGCAATTTTGCGTGAGATGAACGTCGATTTTGTGTTGTTAATGGCACCAGACCACATGGCAGTTGGAGTGGATTGTCAACTACATGATGATGCAACATATTATATGTTCAATGGGAAGAAATACTATTACGTTGAAACCACTCAGCCTGATTTTAGAATTGGACAAGTTCCAGATAATATTCCAAAGACTAAGATTGAAGTCATATCTTGTGAGGAAACTCCTATACTGATTGTTAAAGATGTTCAGTTTGAATCCCAGCCTGCCATGGTTTTTGAGAAGGCACCTTGTGTGTTGGAAATTACTCTGCAGAATCTAGGCCCTAGTAAGCTTACAGGACTGAAGATTCATGTGGCGTTGGTGACAAAAAGTAAACGGGGCGAACGTGTTTTGGCAGAAGAAAGCAGAGGGTTAGCGGATTTACCCGAATGCAAACAACGAACAGAAAGGATTTCTTTCAAGAGTTTGATAAAAGAAAACTGCATGCTTCGGGTTGAAATCTTTGGCGACAATGTCGACTCCCAGTATCTTGAGTATGATATGAATTACAGCCGTACTCGGCGTTTCTAATCATTCTACCATCACCTCATCCATAAAAATCCAAGAATCGTAGCCCGCTCCTGGGAGACCTTCTGGTAATAATCCCGGATTCTTCACCACAATGCGCAAGTAGCGTGTGGAGAGATTGGACGTAGCGAAGCGCTCGCGGAAAGTGTGATTGCCTGTCAGAGGTGTTTCCGTCTTTAAACTGAAGGTCTTGAAGGGTTTATAATTCTTGCCATCGTTGGAAGTGTAGACTTCAATTTCGTTGGGGCGTAAAATCCAATCGTGGGCGTTTACCAGGAACCCTATATTCAACGCATTGACTTTTTGGTACTTGCCGAAGTCAATTTCAAGGTTAGCATCGGTGCCGTAGAAGCCTTGCCAGCGACCGTCCTTGTAGTCGTCGGTGCCGAGGCTGCCGTCGAGCAGGGCCGCGTCGCCGCCGCCAGAGTATTCGGGACGGTAGTTGCCTGCTGGACTGTTGAGCTTTTTCAGCCGCCCCATGCCTTTGTGGTAGCAGAAATAACGCTCGGTGCAAATCGGCTCACCCACCTCATTGAAGCAAGCCGCTTTCACAAGGCAAGGCCGCTCCAAAACGATAGGGCTTTGATAGACGGAATCGTTTGACGTAACTTCTTTTCCGTCAAGGGTATAACGGATTTCCTTATCGCCAAAAATGGTTTTCAAAGCAATGGCAGTGTGCCCTTTTTCATCGGTTATGGCTTCGATAAATGGCAGGTATTCAAGTTGTTGTAATTCTCGGGCAATGTCATCGTATTTCTTCATATTGACATCCAGCCAATAGGGGCGGCTTTCGATGTTCCATACTTTGACGTACTCCTTTTTCAGTTCGTGCAGCTCGGCGGTGAGGTCGCGGAGCATCCGTTGGCTTTCGGCGATGTTGGCTTCGCTGGGGTCGTTGTAGGTGCGGTAGAGTTGGCAACGGGCAATGTTGCGATTGGCGCACCATTTCATGCGGTGGACGGCATAAAAGGCGTTGTCGAAGATGTCGGCGTTGCGCTTGACAAGCCTCTTGCGTTCGCCTAACTGCTTGGAAACCAAGGCGAGTTCAACCACGGCTTCGATGTTGCGTTGCTCGAAGGTCGTGTCAATCAGGGCGGGATAGAAGGGCACCATTGGGTCGGTCATGGCCGTGAATTTCCCGATTTCGTCGAATTTCGTCCATTCGGAAATGTCGTTGAGGCTTTGCAACGGCTCGGTGGCGATGCAACCCAGACTATGCGCCGAAAAATTCTCCTCCACTTGCCGTTGGGCCATTTTGTCGTCGCCATCTTTCAGCGGGTTCCAGCTCATCTCGGCACCCAAGGCAAGACCATATAAAGCACTGTTGGTCAGCGATTCGCCGAAGTCGTCCCAGCAGGTGTTGATGACGCCCAAGGCACCGTTTTTGTAGCCGTCGCGACACAAATGGGTGATGTTCGACACAAACTCATAGTGCTTCGGCCACACCCTTTCGGAAAGGCTCACACCTGGCGCGACGAAAAACGACCGTCCCGATTTCACATAGGGTTGCAGAAAGTCGTTGAAGTCGTCCTTGGCGACATAAGTCCAGGCGATGAGGAAGAGGTCTTTGTCGAGATTTTCGAGGATTTCAGGGTGCTTGTCGGCGATGTCGCCCCACATCATCACGCGCTTGCGGTAGGGGCGCAGCATTCGGTTGACGCGGTTGATGTGCTGGTAATAAACCGTTTCCGCTCCGAGAGAATCGACGTATGCCTTGGCATGGCCTTGCCCAAGCGCCTCTGTCTCGTCGCAGTTGATGTTGAAATAGGGTGATTTATAGGCTCTTGCCACCTCGCGGAGATGGTCTTCGAGGAACTTGTAGGTCTCTTCTTTGGCGGGGTTGAGGTTATATTTCGTATCGGCCAAATGGCTGTAGAAGGGATTGCAAAGAATCTCCTCGAAATGTCCGAAACACTGCTGGTTTCCAATGATTTGGATATGATATGGCTTGCAAAATGCCTCCAATTCCTTGATTTCCTCGGCGGTGAAAGCGTCGACGGGCGCGATGTCGGGGTGGCATTTGGTCTTGAAGGTGTGCTCGGTGTAGAGCGAGAACGCATTGAGCTTGTATTCGGCCATTTGTGGGATGAGACGTTTCAGGTAGTCGACGGTGACGATGGGCCCACGGCTGATGTCGTCTTGCCAGCCGCGCAGCTTGAAGTTGGGCCAGTCGGTGATGGTCATGCAGGGCAGGCTGACGGCAGCTCCGTTGCTTTTCAGGAAGGCGTGTCGATAGAGCTGCTTGAGGCTTTGGGTGGCGTAGAAAAGCCCCGTGTTGGTGGTGGCCTCCATGCGGATGAAGCTGGGGTTGATGGTCAGGCGGTAGGCTTGGTCCTCGTTCTCGCTCACGCCGAGGTGGTCGGTCTTGACGAGTTCGATGAACTGTTTGCCTTTGACGATGCCACGCTTAAATACGGTTTTCTTCGGGTTGATTTGCTCCAAGTCGTTGCGAAACAGCGTCACGATCTGGCTGATTTCGGCATCGGAGGCGTCGTAGGTCAAGACGACGTTCTCGTCCCAAACAAATTGTCCCTCAGTGGTTTCTATCTGTTGCGGGGTAGGGAGGATGTGGATATTTTGAGCAAAGGCGCTTAGAGTAAAGAATGATAAAAGGATAAGTATTCTGAATCTCATGGGAGTATGGTTTCTATGAAGATATCAAATATGTTAAAGCAATGAACGACGAGGTTTTATCTATGTGGGTAACATCTAATATTCCATCCAATACTTGCGGCAAACACAAATGCCGTGGCGCATCCTCCAAAATATGGATCAAAGTAAAAGGTGAAGCCTAATCCGAAATCCAAGTCTTTGTAACTGGCGCCGCCAACAACAGAGATGCCATAATTGTCAAAATCAGCGAGGCAGAAACGTGTGTCAATCATTCCTGTCCACTTGTTTTTGTTGGTATAAACACGCGCACCTACAGCAGCAGTCAGTCCGTCGCCATATCCAGCACTTAAATAGGACTGAACGTATGGATTAAACTGGTAACCAAACGAGCAGAAGAATCCTCTGTAAAGCTCGGGTCGGATAACAAAACCTTTTCCACGAGTGTATGAATCGCTATTTATTTGAGAGCATTGCTGGCTTTCATAATCAGATAGTTTCAAACCATCGTATTTGATCATGGTCTGGCCATAATACGTTCCGCTTAATAACAACAATGCTGCAATTAGTAAGGCAATCTTCCTCATTTTTTCTTTGTCAGGTTATAACTATTAGGCACGTCTGTTCTTGTTAGAAGATATTTCGACTACAAAAATACGATTTTTTCCCGATAAAAGTACTATCTTTGTCCGAAATTTTAGAACTATGATAAGATTGGAAATCTGTGCCAACGGCATCAAGTCGTTGCAGAACGCAATGGACGGCTGCGCCCAGTGCGTCGAACTTTGCGAATGTCTCGAAGTGGGCGGCGTGACCCCCTCGTTCGGCACCTTGGCCAAGGCCATCGACATCTCGTTTATCCCCATGCGCGTGCTCATCCGTCCGCGACCGGGCAACTACATCTACGACGAGGACGAAGTAGAGATGATGAAGACCGACATCATGCTCTGCAAGAAGCTCGGCTTCGAGGGTGTGGTCATCGGGGCGTTGAACGACAAAGGCGAGCTTGACGTTGAGACCATCAAGGTCTTGATGGGAGCGGGAGAGGGGCTGAAGTTCACCTTCCACCGTGCCATCGACGCTTGCGTGAAGCCTTTCGAGGCTGTCGAACAATTGATTGGATTCGGCTTCGACAAAATCCTGACCTCGGGCGGCAAGCCCACGGCCCTCGAAGGTGTCCCGATGATTGCCGAAATGCAGCTGCGCTATGGCGACAAAATCGGCATCATGCCGGGCGGCGGCATCAGCCTCGGCAACGTGAAGGACATCCTCAACATGACGGGCGCGGTGCATTGCCACGCCTCGTTAGCCCACTGGGTGCCGCGCTTCAACGAGAAACTCTATCCCAATCAAAAGGACGCCACGGGCGCCACGATGGTCTGGACCGAGTCGAACCGCGATTTGATTTACGAAATGGAGAAGATTTTGAACCCGTTTTAGTTCATAACAAAACCTACAAAACTGGCAAAACAAGCTTTTGGTGCGGCACGGCAACTGCCTTGCCGCCGGAAAGGAGCCGGTTGGCGACTTTCCGAGTTGGACAATGGTTTTGTGGGTTTTGCAAGTTTTGTTCAAAAAGAATCACCGATGAAAAAAGTATTGTATTGTTTGATTGCGCTGACGGTTTTGGTTGGCTGTCAGAAGGTTGAAAAGCAAAACGTCGTTGCGCAACTCCTCAACCAAGGCTGGACGCTCACGGGCGACACCTTGGATATTAATATGCAGGTCGATGTGCCCTCGGTGGTGCAACAGAGCCTTTACGAAAACGGCATCATCCCGCATCCCTATCTCGGCACGGTGGAAAACCAATTGCTCTGGATTTCCGACCATCCTTGGAACTACAGCTTGCATTTCGACGTGGACAAGGAAATGCTTGAAAACTATTGTGTTGAGTTGGTTTTCGAAGGCCTTGACACCTACGCTGATGTGAAACTGAACGGAGAAAAACTCTTTTTTGCCGACAACCAGTTCCGCTCGTGGAAGCAATGGGTGAATGACTATCTGAAAGAGAAAGACAACCTGCTTGAGGTGCATTTCTCTCGTTATGACAGCACGCAATTGGCTTTGTATGAGCAACATCAGCCGCGTTTGCCCGAAAAATACGCCGTCACGCGCAAGGCACCCTACCAGCACGGCTGGGACTGGGCACCGAAGTACAAGAATGTGGGCATTTGGAAACCCGTAAAGCTGGTTGCAAGGAAATGGAATAGTGCGTGGTTGGAGGATGCTTATTCCGTCACCAAAACCGCCGATGCCGATAGCGCCAACCTTTGGCTTTATTTCTTTGCATACTGCGATAGGTTCAGGGCGTTGGCGGAGGTGGAAATCACTGTGGATCAGCAAAAAACATATCAATTTGAGGTTGAACTTAGAGAAGGAAATCAGGGAATTTACTTGCCCATCACGATTGAGCATCCTCGTTTGTGGTGGCCCAACGAGATGGGCGAGCAACCTTTGTATGATTTCGAGCTAAAACTGAAATTGGACGGTGAGGTCGTGGATTCAAGGTCGTTCCGCTCGGGTATTCGCACTTTCGAGATGGTGGATGAGCCTGACAGTATCGGGCGGGCGTTCTATTTCAAGGTGAACGGCGTGCCATTCTATGCCAAGGGCGCCAACTACGTCCCCGAGGAGATGATTGAAACCTGGAGCAATCCCGACAACACGCTGAAGCTGCTTCGTCAAGCCAAAGATGCGCATTTCAACATGTTGCGCATTTGGGGCGGCGGCATCTATCCCTCCGATGATTTCTTTAACATTTGCGACTCGTTGGGCATTCTGGTTTGGGAGGATTTCATGTATGCCGGCACGATGTATCCATACGACGAGGCTTTCCTCGAAAACGCCCGAATCGAGGCGGAAGAGCAGGTGAAGCGCTTGGCTTCGCATCCGTCATTGGCCTTGTGGTGCGGTGGCAACGAGATTTCGGAAGGCTACTACAACTGGGGCTGGCAGAAATCGCTGAATTGGAGCGAAGAAGACGACAAAGCCATCAAAGCAGGCTATGACCGACTCTTTGAAAATATTCTGCCTCAAGCCGTTGCGAAATTCGACGGCACACGACCCTATTGGCCCAGCTCGCCCTCGAAAGGCTGGGGCCGTCCCGAAAGCCTGACCGAAGGCGATGTGCACTATTGGGGCGTTTGGTGGGGCGAACTGCCTTACGAGGTCTATCGCGAGAAAGTGGGCCGCTTCAACAGCGAGTACGGCTACCAAAGCTATCCCGATTACCAGACTTTGCTGAAAATTGCGCAAGGGGAGGAGCTGAGTAAGGATGCCGAGGTGATTGCAGCGCACCAGAAACATGCCCGTGGCACACGCCAAATTGATGACTTCATTAAGCGTTATTACCCTGATGCACAGCCCAAAGACTTTGAGGAGTATGTGCATCTGAGCCAGCTCTCGCAAGCCTACGGAATGGAAATCGCGATTGAGGCGCACCGCACGGCGAAGCCTTACAACATGGGCACGCTCTATTGGCAACTCAACGATGCCTGGCCTGTGACTTCGTGGTCGTCCATCGACTATTACGGCCATCCCAAGGTGCTGCAAGAGCGGCTGAAGACGCTCTTCGCGCCCGTGCTTTTGAGCCTCGACCAGAAAGACTATGGCGTTTTCGTCACCTCCGACTTGCTGCGCGACATCAATGGCAAGCTGACCGTCAAAGTGTGCGATTTTGAAGACCTTAAATCCGATGAGCTTGTAGACCACCCAAAGTTTGAACAAAAAGTGAAAGTGGAGATGAAGGCCAACGAGAACCGGAAATACGCCGTGGAAGGTTTAGGCGATTATTTGAGAAATGCCGATTTGCAAAAGCTTTACGTGAAGCTGGAACTGACCGAAGGCGACACCCTCACCGCAGAGCGCAAATGCTATTTCCACGCAGTTTCCGACCTTTGAAAAATGGACTTTGAGGACACTCTACCTGCAAAAAGTTACCTTGAAAAGGCGAAATTACCTGCAAAAAGTTACTATAAAACTGTCAAATTACCTGCAAAAAGTTACTACAAAAACTTGTTTTTATCTGCAAAAAGTTACTATCTTTGCAGCGAAATACTTGCAAAAAGTTACTTAAATTATGTATAAGAGAAAGATAATCAGGTTTTTAAGAGATTGGAAGAATTTACCCCATAAGGAAGCCCTTTTAATCAAGGGTGCTCGTCAGGTGGGAAAGACGACCATTGTGCGCGAATTTGGCAGGCGAAATTACCAGCATTTCGTGGAAATCAACTTCGAGCTTGACCCGAATGCAAGGATCGCTTTCGACGGCAAGCGCGACACGGCCACCATCATCGGGAACCTCTCGTTGATGGGTTATGGCCCTTTCGTCAAGGGTAAGACGTTGGTTTTTTTCGACGAGATCCAGAGTTGCCCGAATGCACGAACGGCCATTAAGTTTTTGGTGGAGGAAGGCGTTTATGACTATATTGAGTCGGGGTCGCTGTTGGGCATCAATTATAAGGAGGTGTCGTCGTTTCCGGTTGGTTTTGAGCGACAAATCGAGATGTTCCCAATGGATTTTGAGGAGTTTCTTTGGGCTCGTGGCGTGAGCGAAATGGCCGTGGAGGGCTTGCGCACGGCCTATTTAAGCCAAGTGCCAGTCACAGGTTTCGTGCATGAACTGATGATGAAGTATTACCGTGAGTATCTGATTGTTGGCGGTATGCCGCAAGTGGTGGCTACGTTCTTGGGCAATGCCGACTTCTCTGCCACTTTGTTGCAGCAAAGGAAGATCATCCAAAGCTATCGCGACGACATCGCCAAGTACGCCGCCGAGCAGAAGACCAAGGCGAAGCGTTTTTTCGATGCCATCCCGTCGGAACTCAGCAAGCAGAAGAAGCGTTTCATCCTGAAGAACATGGAACAGACGGCTTCGATGCAGAAGTACGAGGACGCGGCTTCGTGGCTCGACGATGCGGGCGTGGCTTATTTCTGCTACAACCTGCACTCGTTGGCTTTGCCGTTCGAGCAGGAAGAGAACCGAAGTCTCTTCAAGGTGTATATGCTTGACACGGGCCTGTTGTGCGCGTTGTGGAGCGACAATATCCAATACAAGGTGATGCAAGGCGAAATTGACATCAACGAGGGCGCTTTGACGGAGAATTTCGTAGCCGCTGAGTTGCGCAAGCACGGGCGGAAGTTGCATTATTACGACCGCAAGAGCCGACAAGAGCTGGACTTCTTGCTGGCCGAAGACAATAAGGTGACCATCATTGAAGTGAAGTCGGGCGACACCTTCAAGCGTCACGCTTCGGTGGATACGGCTTTGAAGGAGCAGCCCGAGAAGATTGGCAAGGTGATGGTAATGAACAAGTTCAACTTTGAAAAGACCGACAATATCCTATATGTGCCCTTGTATATGGCGGCGTTTGTTTAAGGGGAGACCCAACCAGTGATGAGCCTCCCCTTTCTCTGTTTACATTTGAAGCGTCGAGACGCGCTTCGCCGCCGTCACCGCCCCAGCCGCCGGTCACGATGCCGTTGCTGAGGTTGAGCGTCGAGCCGTGTCAATTTTGTTACTTGCTTTGTCATTCACGTTGGGGGACTTTCTCATGGATGATCCGGGATGGTGGCGCCATCGTAGATGTCTTCGTCGGCCACCCACTCGATTTTGAGCAGGAACGGGGCTGCCCCGTCGTCTTCACCGTAATGGGTGTTGTCTTTGTAGTGGAAAAGCTCATAATAGTCGAAGATGAGATAATCCGTGTGGGTGTCGTCAATCCAGCAGTGCCCGCTGAGGTTGTCGTTGCCGGTGGCTTCCTGGAACACTTCCTTGAAGAGTTCCCAGTCGGCCTGCAGGGTGTTGCCGATGCTTTGGGCACCGCCCATGCGAGGGACGAACCATTTTTCCCTTATTTTTTTGTGCCTCCAATTCTCAGATGTACCAGTTTGATCCAAACAATCATAGTAACCGTTCGTCACCGTGCAGAACATGGGGGGGACACCGTTGCCCGACTCGCGCACGCAGACCCAGTTGAGGGATTGGTCTTCAGAATATAAGACATCGTTTAAGCAAGGGATGTTCAAGTTGTGGACGATGTCGAACTTGTGCCATATCGACTGCGGCTCGACCAAGGGCCAATCGTTGTTGTGCATGAAGGTGACGCGGCGGAAGTAAAGCAGGCGCGTATCGCTGGATGCCGAAACCTCTGCAAGATTACCGTTGCCACCCAATAGCCTGAAGTAAACAGTGCCTTGTGAGTTGCCGTTCAAATCGGTGAGTGGGCAGGTGAGGTTGCCATTGTCATTGCTTATCTCAACATCGGGGGCTATCCATTCGCGGAAAAACTGCTCCGCTTGGGCCAACGAGTCAACGCCGATGAACAGGTGGGTGGTGTCGTTGGCATCAAGCAGTTCGCCGTATGCACGATACCCGAAGTTGCCTAAACTGTCAACATGGATGATGCAGTTCTGGAAATAGCTGAGGTCGTCGAAGTTGGTATTTACGTCGGTCGCGGGCGGTTCCGGGTCTTTCTTGTTGCACGACTGGAACAAGGTAGCGGCAAAAGTTATCAGCAGGATGACGGAGGTATATTTAATAAGGTGTTTCATTGTTTTAGGATTTAAAGATTTTAGATTTCAAGATTTCAGGATTTCAAGATTTCAGGATTTAACTTCGTTGAATGCTTCGCATTTCAAGATTTCAAGATTTATTGGATGAGGCCGAGTCTGACGAGGGTGCGCTGGATGAGGCGGTCGCCGTCGGGGCTATAGACTGGCACATTGGAATCGTTGGCCAAAGAGCCGGTGGGCAGTCCGTTCTGGCTGTTGTCGTGGTACTGCTGCAGCTTGTCGCGCAACTGGAGCGTGGTGGCGCGGTCGATAAGTTGGATTTTGGGCACGAAGCACTTGCTGTAGAGCAAGGTGTTGCCCGCCGACTCAAAGACCACGTTGACCGTGACCACAAACTCGGGGGCTTTGGGCATTTCGATGGCGCTGCCGTTGTAGGCGAGATACACCTGCGGGTCAACCATCACCGTCTTGTTGGCTGCAACGGCATTATAGCCATAGTAACGGTAATAGCCTCCGTTCTGTATCACCACTTCGCAGTTGTCGGCGGTCTCCAATTCCAGGTTGCCCGTGATGAGAAGGCTGTCGCGGGAAGCCTGTCTGATGGTGGGCGACGAGTCGGGGCCGAGGCGCACAATCTTGGTCGTGGTGTCGGAGTTGAGGGTAAAGGTGGGACGTTCATCCAAGGTGAGGAAATCGCGGAAGATATCGGAGCTGCCCATCGGGCGGCCCGTGTAAATGCCGCAGGTGGTGGTCACCTTCACTTCGGTGACATCGGGGAAGAAGTCGCGGTTGATGTTCACCTTGACGCTGGTGGGGTCGAAGAGCCACATGAAGCGCACGCCGTAGTTTTCGAAATCGCTGGCCGTGTATCCGCTGCCGTCGCCGTTGTCCATGATGGTGAAGTGGTCGTATTCCGAAATCAGGTCGTCCTTGTCGATATACACCACCGGGTCTTGGGCAAGGCTCCAGATGCCGCGTCCCAGGTGGCCGTCGGTTCCGTTGGAGTTGTTGATGTTGTCGAGGCTGACGTTATAAATGGCCAGGTCGGTGGAAGTGTATTCCTGGAGGTTACCCGAGAGGTCGAGTTGGGCATCGAGTTTCATTTCCATCTTGCCGGGGACGTAATCGTAGTTGGCCGGTTCGTTCATGTGTTCGCCAATCATGTCAATCAAGCCGACAGCGAGGTTGCCCGCCAAGCCGCCAAAGTACTTGAGGGGCGTGAGGTATTCGGCGATGCCGGTAGCCGACTTCATGGCATTGGCATACTCGACGGCAGAACCTATGTTGCTGGTCACATCGCCTGTAATCTGGTTGAGGATGCCGCTAATGCCACTCAAGGCGTTGCCACCGCCATGCTGAACCATTTCCGGGTTGTCGAAAGTGCCATGGATATCACCCACCAGCGAGCCGCGCAGCGTGAGGTCTGTATGATGGGAATTCACCGGGATGATGACCATCTTGATGCCGTCTTGCACATCGCGCCACTGAAGGCCGAATCCGTATCCTCCGGTGGGCACATAGCCGGTCATGTCAACATCGAAGCTGTACCATCCCGAAACAAGGCCCATGTCGGCTTTGAACAAATAAGGTGTAACCCACGTCATGAACGACTGCGTTTGGGACATATCGCGCGGTCCGCCTCCACTGGTGTTTGGTATAAAATTGGCATATCGTTTCAGCGAGGTGCCCATCCGATGGCTGGAAGGTATGCCGTACTCGAGGCTGTTGTAATAGGGGGCGTTGTTCTCCGAGACATCCTTGCCCAGGCAAATGCAATAAATCATCTCGTTGCCGTAGCCATTGGGATCTACAATGTAGTGGAACACGCGGAGGATGCCGCTCCATTTGTTGTAGAGCGCGAAAAAGCAAATCTGGGGCGTGGCGGTGTTGTGGAGCGAGCAGAAGGCCATCTCCCAGCCTTTGGCCTTCGTGCACTGCTTGCGTACATATTCAGGGATGTTGTGTTGGCATTCGTCCTTCCACGGGGTGGCCACGGGATCGGGTAAACCATTGATTCTCACGGTGTCGCAGTTCTCCCAGTCGGTGATGAACTGCATATTCTCGCCCATAAAGGCATCGCCAAAGAGTTGAACACCCTGGCGCACCAGCACTTCGGCCACCTCACCCTTTTCCGACTTGACCTTCACGGTGGCTTCAATAAATTCGTTTTGCACATCGATGCTGCTGGTCACTACTATAACGGGGTAACCGTTTACCGTCTCTTCGCTGGCAGTGGCGGTGAGCCATTCAGCCGCGCAACTGATGGTGGAGATGGGAGATGTGAATTTGTCGAGCACAAGCGCATGTGGCTGGTCCGCACTGAAAAGGATGAGTTCATACTTGAACGCAACAGGGTCTTTCTTGCAGGCCGTCACGAAAGCCATGCATGCCGTCATCATCATCAATGCGATGACCAAGATTTGTTTTTTCATTTTCATATTTTTACTATTTTTTTAGGGTTAAACCGGGCAAAAATACAAACAACTTCCATGCATAATCACGCATAGACAAATGGTTTACTCGTTTTCGGACAAATGGTTGGCCCAAAGACGAATTGTTTGGCCGAAAAAGACAGATTGATTACTCGTTTCGCGCTATCGTTCCCCTGAATTCCGAGGGTGTCATGCCGAATTTCGCCTTGAAACTGCGGTTGAAAGAGACTGTGTTGGCGAAGCCGCTGGCCTGACACACCTGCTCGATGTTCAGATCGGGCTGCTCGTTGAAGAGGCGGACGGCGTGGTTGAGGCGCAACTCGCGCACCAAGGTGGTGAGCCGCTCATAGCCGCTCGCATGGGCGAAAGCGGCCCCGATGCGCTCCTTCGAGAGGCCTGTGCGGTTGATGAGTGTCTGCCGCTCGAAGTTGGGGTTGAGGAACAGCTGCTCTTCCTCGATGAGGTTGCGGAGGTAGTCGAAGAGGTCGGCGTCGGAATAGTTTGCAGTTTGGAGTTTGCAGTTTGGAGTTGGGAGTTTGCAGCTGGCAGTTTGGAGTTGGGAGTTGTCGGTTTGCGGTTGGGGGGCGTCTTCTTCGCCCGAAGCCTTGGCTTCGATGGAGCGTTTCAGTTCGCTGTATTTGTCCTTGTATTCCACGGCCTCGGTGATCTGCTCGGCAAGGATGCGGTTGCGCTGCTGTGTCTTGCGCCATTGCCAGGCGGCAACTATGGCCGACAGAAGGATGAGCAAGGCAATGATTCCGATGATTGTGCGCGCCGCTTCCGCACGGCGAGTGGCCTCGCGCTGTTGCTCGATTTCGCGTTGCTGCTCCTGCGCCCGGTAGCGGGCTGCATAAAGATGCGCCTTGTTTTGCATCTGCTCTTTGTGAAGCTGCTCCTTGAGCTTGTTGTGGCGTTGCAGGTAGTGGTTGGCGTCGGCCAATCGGTTTTGCGCCTCGGCTGCCTTGGCACGCTCAAGCAGCATCTCGGCGTAATACTCGTTCAGCGTGTCGTTTCCCAAACGTTGCTCCACTGCGTCGTAGATGGCTAACATTCGGTCGTATTCCCCAACCTTTCCCAATACTGGGGCAATCATCAGGCGGCTGGTCAGGCTTTGGCTGGCAAACGTCTGGTCGAAGAGGTCGATGTAGTTTTTCGCTTCGTCTTTCTCTTGGAGCGAAGCGTATGACTTGGCCATATAGCCGTAGGCCTTGCCCCGATAGAAATCGATGTATTGGGGGCGCTTTTTCTCGGAAGGCTCGCGATAGTTGCCGTCGTGGAAGGCTTCGGGCTGCTGCTCGTAGTCGGCGAGGAGTTCGAGCATCCGTTGGGCGATGGGTATCGCTGCGTCGAACCGCTCCGTGTCGAAGCACGCCTCCACCTTGCGCTTGAGGGCGATGATGGAAGCGTCGAGGTTGTTGAAGCTTTTCGGCTCGCTGAGGCTGTCGAGTTGCCGGATGACGCTGTCGAGCCTTGCCATCCCTTCCTCCGCTTGGTCAATGCGGACGAGAAGCGTCCCTATCTCAGCCTCAATACGCAGAGCCTCCGTTTCCTTGCCGTTTTTTTGGAAAGAATCGCGCAGCTGTGTGGCCCAGTACAACGCTTGCTCGTTGTCTAAATTCATCCTGCAAGCATTCACCAACACTTCGAGGACGTCTTCCTTTAGTTTGACATTCGCCAACACTTCGTCGTTGTGCATCAGCCGCTCGGCAATCAGGATGGCGGAATCATACTGCATTGATGCCAACGAATTGGAATAAATCTTGGCGCGAAGAAAATCCGCCTTTACCTCCGTCAGGTTGCCCACAATCACCGCCGAGTCGATGATCAGCAAGGCGCGTTCCGGCTGTGTGCCATAAATGCTCAAGGCCGCCTTCTGCGTATAGATGGTGTCCGTCGCTTGGGGATATGCCGTTTTCTGGTCCAAGCCGTTGTCTTTGCCCGTGCAACCTGCATTGACGAGCAAGGCCAGCAGGCAAATTATATGGATGAAGATGTTTTTCATAGTTGAAGAAAAACGCAAAAATAGGTTTTTATGTGATACAATGTTTCATAAATCGCATTGTTTGGCTTGAAAAGCAAAAAAACAATTTTTTTCGCCATGTTTGTAACTTTTTCCACGTTTCTCCGTATTACGTTTGTTGATAAGAAGAACAACAAACAACTAAAACATCAATAAAATGAAAACAAGAATGATTTTGGCAGCCTTGCTGCTGCTGGCCTTCGGAACGATGAAGGCGCAGGTGAATGAATCCAAACCGATTGATCCCAAAACGGATAGCATCATGAAGAGCCGAAAGGCTGAATTGTTGCAAATGCAAGAGCAATTTTCTGAAAGGATGCGCGATTTGGGTATGAATCTACAGCATCTTTCGGATTCCATCGATTGGGAGTCTTTTGAGAAAGACATGGAACAATGGGGCAAGGAAATGGAGCAGTGGGGGAAAGAGATGGAAAAGTGGGGCGACAAGTTTGAAAAACAGTTTGATAAGTCGTTCAACTATCAGCTTTTGAAGAATGATGATCCGCAGGCCCATGCCATCACTGTTGAAGGTTCCGGCAATGTGACAATCAGGCAAAGTCAGGACGGATTCTCGCAATCGCGTGGCGACATGGGCGCTTCCGACAGGTATGTTGTGGATGGTAATGTGTTTTTTAGAGGTTCAAGTGATTATGATGTCGCCATGCCGCAGCTTGACAAGATCATCCTTTGCTCTTCCGGCGATGTCATTGGCAGCGGCGTGATAAAGGGCAACACGCTCGACATTGTCCTGTTAGGTTCGGGCGACATTAGGTTGGACGTGGATTATGATACCATCAACATTAAAATGATTGGATCAGGCGATGTCACGCTCAAGGGACAATGCAAGATGATTAACGCCACGCTCACTGGTTCGGGCGACTTGCGGATACCTGAATTGCATTATGATCAATCGCGTTTCAACTCAACAGGTTCGGGCGAGATTTGGTCTAATGGACGCAAGGAAGTGTTTTCTTACAAGTACAGTTCAGAAAGGAAATGTGGCGAGAAAAGAAACCTCCTCTTCGATGCCCATTGGAACGGCTTCGAGGCTGGCTTGAATATGCTCCTCGACCCATCGAGCATGAACACCTACACGGGTCCCGACGACTTGATGGCCCTTCGCCCGATGCGTAGTTGGTATTTCGGCTTCAACATCGCCGATGTGGGCATTGCTTTCAACAGGAAGCACACGGTGGGTCTGTTCACGGGCATCGGCATCGGCTGGAACAACTACAGTTGGAAAAACTATATCCGGATGACGGTGGAAAACAATGAGTTGGTCACCACTTTGCTGCCCGACGATCGCCCAGTGAAGAATAGTAAATTCGGCTTGCTCTATGCCCAAGTCCCGCTGATGATCGAAGTGAGGCCAACGCGCCATTTCTACATCGACTTTGGCGTGACGGGCGGCATTCGCCTCGCCTCTTGGACTCGCATCAAGTATGCCGACGGCAGCAACGTGAAGACCTATAACAACTACACGACCAACCTGTTCAAATGTGATGCCTCGTTCCGTATCGGAGGCGAGAATTTGGGCTTCTTTGCCAACTATGCGCTTGTCCCCACCTTCATGGAAGGGCAGGATGCGGCTAAGGCGCACCCGCTCATGTTGGGGTTCAGCATCAATTTCTGAGGATGGTCTCACGCAGGAAATAGAACTTTAATTCGCTTAATTCGTGAAATTCGCCGTTGTTGTTCTACGGCGAATTTTGCATATTAGGCGAATTACTCCCCGTGTTTTTCCTCCCAACGTTCCTTGGCTTCCTCAAGCTGCTCATCAGCGCGTTGGTAGGCGGCCAAGGCCATGTCGGTGGCGGCCTCGATGGTCTCTTTCTTGGCTTGTCTCAATCCCGAATTAATGAGGCTGGCGAAGCTCGAATGGCGACCACCCGTCAGCCAAAGCAAGCCTCTGCCGATAAGAGAAACGCCTTCATCTTCGAGGTTTTCCTCAAACGAATGGTTTTCATATTGTGCGAGAGCCATTCCTGCATTGATGCGATAGGCCAAATAGTCGAAATCAGGCTCTGTAAAAATTGGAGAAGAGGTTTCAATCCAAGCCTCCTTGGCCTTGATTTGCGGCAATTCTGCCACGAGTGGCATCTCTGTTTTCTCCATGGCAACCTTTTCAATTCCAACGTTTTTTTCTCTGACCACGACATTCTGTTTGACGAACTGGGTGGGTCTTGTCTGCAAGGCAAGCCTTTCCAACGGCCTCTCGATGCGTGTTGCGGCAACAGGTTTTAAATCGGCAATCGGCTCCACTTTCGGCATCGACTTTTCGGGCCAAAGTCCGACGGTGAGCAGCAGCCCTGCAGCGGCGGCAGCCGAGGCGATTTTGGCGTAAAGCGGTACGATGGCCGCTTTTTTCTTCAGTCCTTCCTTGTTTTCATAGGCAAGGATAGGAGCCTCCAAATGCGGAAGTTCCTCGGTGAGTTCGTCCCAGTCCAAGCCTTGGGCCGCGACGAAAGTTTGCAGTTGTTTCGTCTCGCTTTCGCTGAGGTTGCCGTCTAAGTAATCAACGAGATAGGCTTCGTAATTGTCAATAGTGATGTTCATGGCTCAGGGTCTATGAGGTTGTCGATGCTTTTCAGTTTGTTTTTCAACGCGGTGCGGGCGCGGAAGATGTTCACCTTCACTTGCGCCTCGCTTTGCCCGGTGATGTCGCCGATTTCGCGGTACGAATAGCCTTCGTAGTCGCGGAGGAGCAGGGCGTTGCGTTGCGCTTCGGGCAGGGTGCCGATGGCCTTGTGCAGGATGTCGTTCACGTCGGGGTAGGGGAGGTTTTTCCCTTGTTCGACGTTCGGTGCTTGTTCTTCCAAACTCGCAAAGCGTTGGTTGCGACGGACTTCGTCAATCATGGCATGGTGGGCGGTGGCGAAGAGGTAAGTCTTGGCCGTGGCAAAGTCTATGGTTTTTACCTTCTCCCAAACGCGGGCAAAGCTCTCCTGCACCACGTCCTCGGCCTGCTCGCGGTTGCGGAGGCTCGCGAACGCGAAGCGGAAAAGCCGGTCGGCATATTGCTCCACGCACTGGTTGTACTGATGTCTGTCCATCGTTTGCAATAATACGGAGTTTGGGCGAAAAAGTTACAGCGAAGTGAAATTTTTGCGTTCAAGGCCACTGAGCTTGTCGAAGTGCCGGCCTTTGTATTGAAATAATTCCTACTTTTGCCTCAAAATTCAAAATCATGCTACTCAATTACATCACTTGGAACGTCGACCCCGTCCTGTTTCATCTGGGGTCTTTGCAAATCCGTTGGTACGGCCTGCTGTGGGCCTTGGGCTTCTTCATCGGCTATTACATCATGCAGCGGATCTACCGGAAAGAGAAAATGACCGAAGATTCGCTGTTCAGCCTGTTGATGTATATGTTGGTCTCGACCATCATTGGTGCGCGGCTCGGCCATTGCCTGTTCTATCAGCCCGATGTCTATCTCGCCCATCCTATTGAGATTCTGAAGGTTTGGGAAGGCGGCCTCGCCAGCCACGGCGGCGCCATCGGCATCCTCATCGGCCTGTGGCTCTATGTGCGCAAATACAACAAGTCGCCGAAGAAAAAAGAAGAGAAGCAGCGCATCAGCTACATCTGGATCCTCGACCGCATCGTGGTGGCCGTGTGCCTCGTCGGGGCACTGATTCGCGTGGGCAACGTGATGAACCATGAGATTTACGGCACACCCACTTCGTTGCCTTGGGGCTTCGTCTTCATGCGTGGCGCGGAGCAGTTTTGTGGCACTTTCGACAACTACACGGCTTGCAACTCGTGGGATGCACCTTGCCCGCCGAGCGAGTGGCTGCCATGTCACCCGACGGGTCTCTATGAAGCCTTCTTCTGCCTTGTGGCGATGGGTATCTTATTGTGGATGTATTACAAGCGCGACCTCGGCCACAAGCAGCCCGGCCTGATGTTCGGCACTTTCCTCGTCATCATCTTCGGCTCGCGTATCTGCATCGAGTTCTTGAAGAACGTGCAGGTGGAGTTTGAGAAAAGCATGACCTTCGACATGGGCCAATGGCTCAGCGTTCCTTTCGTTGTTATCGGTATTGGAATGATTGTGTGGAGCTTCGTGAAGAGGAAACAAGCGTAAGTGAAAGCCAAAGGCAAAACAAAACCAGCGTCCGGATTCGTCCAGACGCTGGTTTCGTTTTCAAGGGTTAAGCCCTTATTTTAGTTGTAATACGCCATCATGAACTCTGTCATGCGGTCGGTAGTCAGTTGCGCGATGTCGTCGCGGCCGTATTTCTTGGCCACGTCGCCGAAGTGCTTCAGCAGGCTCATGCCTTCGTCGACATCTTCTTCGTAATACTTCCTGAACTTGGGTTTCATGCCGCCGTAGTACTTCACCTTGTCGCAGTAGTTATTGACGAGGTTCATCAGATAGGCATCGCCTTTCTCGGTTGCGCCGCAGATGTAGTACATCTCGGGGAACTGGTAGGTGTGAATCTCGACAGGGAACTTCTCGTTCGGGAAGAACTCCTGGTATTTGTCCATGACGACGACAGCCGAGTCGAACTCGCCGTGGTTAACCAGAGCTTGTGCGAGACGTGAGTATGCCAGTTGGGCATAGCTCGAATTGCGGACGCTCTCGCGGTCGGGCACCACGCCGTCCTGGTTCAGATTGCCCCAGTTGACGATGCCTTCGTTTGCCTTGGTCACCAACAAATCGTAGCTGCCTTCGCGATACACGCCGCTACGATAGGCCTTGGAGAAGTCTTCGGCCTCGACGGGGATGAAACGATAGGCCAAGCCTTCCATGTGGAGGTACTTGTCGATGCCCAAGGTCTTCGACATATCGCTGAACGAGGTGAAATACACCGGACGTTCCCAATTGTTGGTGGCCATGAAGTCGAGGAGCATGAGCGCGTTCTTATAGATGGCTCTGCTGTCCTTGATGTCCCAATCGATTTCGTCGACGATGCGGTCGGCCAGCTCGGGTGGCACGATGCCGTTGCGCAGGCAGGCTTCCTTGTCGACGGTGAGCTTCACGCTGCGGCAGGGGATGTAGTTGTAGGAGCCGCCGGGATAGCGTTTCACGGCCTTCGGGTTGTGGATGAAGTCGATGATTTGCTTCAGCTCCACACGCTTGCCGTTGAAGTAGTCTTCTTCTTCAATCAGAACGGATTCGTTGACTCCGTTGTCATATTCCTTTGCGGTCAGCGTGAGCGGCAACGGGTCGGATTCATACACCTTGCGGCCCATCTGGTGGACGTACCAATAGCCGCCCGACAGCATATAGTTGCACACACGCACGTCGGTGCGGAAGCCTTCCACCTCTTGCACATACCACAAGGGGAAGGTGTCGTTGTCGCCACGGGTGAAAATGACCGAGTTGGGCGGCAGCTGCGCTAAGTAGTTTCGCGCCCAGTCGCGAGCCGAAGTCTTGCCCGAGCGGTTGTGCTCCTCCCAGCCGTTGGCAGCAAGGACACAAGGCACGGCCAAGAAACAAACCAGACCTACGGCGGCCACGGTGACCATGCTTTCCTTCTTCAGAAGCTTGTTCATCCAGTCGATGAGGGCAATCACGCCGAAACCGATCCAGATGGCGAAGGCATAGAACGAGCCGGCATAGCTGTAGTCGCGTTCACGGGGCTGCTGCGGGGTTTGGTTCAGGTAGATGACGATGGCCAAACCAGTCATGAAGAAGAGCAGGAAGATGATCCAGCTCTGCTTCCAGTCTTTCTTGAGCAGCCAGAACAAGCCAATCAAGCCGAGGATGAGGGGCAGGAAGTAGTATGTCGTACGTCCTGGGTTCTGCAAGCAGGCAGGGATGTTGTCCTGGTCGCCGAGTCGGGCATTGTCGATGAAGCTGATGCCGCTCAGCCAGTTGCCGTGGTTCAGCTCGCCTTGGCTCTCAATGTCGTTCTGACGGCCCACGAAGTTCCACATGAAATAGCGCCAATACATCCAGTTGCATTGGTAGCTGATGAAGAATTTGAGGTTTTGCCCGAAGGTGGGCTTGCTGACGTTGACCGTTTCGCCCAAGTAGTTCCTGACGCGCACGTTTTCGCCCTCGATGTTGCCGTTCGGGCCCTTGCGATAGTTCTCGTATGTCTTTTTGTGTGAGCCACCTGGTTGCATACTCCACATGCGCGGGAAGAGGGTTTTCATCTCGTCGGCATACTCGGGCTTGCTGCGTTTTCCGTCGTCGGTGATGACGTAACGACCGGCTTCTTTGTCCTTGACGTATGTCGGGGCATTGTCAACCCAGTCGGAAATCGGGGCGTTGTAGTAAGGCCCATAAAGCAACGGCCAACTACCGTATTGGTCGCGGTTGATGTAGGCCAGCAGCGAAAGGGCTTCCTTAGGCTCGTTCTCGTTGATGGGCGTGTTGGTGTTGGCACGGATGACCAACATGAAGAACGACGAGTAACCAATCAGGATGAACATCAGCGAGAGGATGGCGGTGTTCCATATCACCTTGCCACGCTTGGAGGTGAACCACAGTCCCCAAACGATGAGCCCGATGATGAGGGCAAAATAGATGATGGTGCCGAGGTTGAACGGCGCACCAAGCGAGTTCACGAAGAACAGCTCCATCTTGCCCGCCAAGTTGATGACCTGCGGCACGAGGAACATGTTGAGGAACCACAACAGGACCACCGAAACCACGCCAGCCAGCACAAAGCCCCAGAACGAGGTCTTTTTCCATTTCTTGAAGTAGACCACATACACGAAAGCGGGGATACACAGCAAGTTAAGCAGGTGCACACCGATGGACAAGCCAATCAGAAAGGCGATGAAAATGATCCAACGGGTGCTCTTCGGGTCGTCGGCCACCTGTTCCCATTTCAGGATGGCCCAGAAGGTGACGGCGGTGAAGAACGACGACATGGCGTAGACTTCGCCCTCCACGGCGTTGAACCAGAACGACTCGGTGAAGGTGTAGGCCACCGCGCCGACGAAGCCGGCCAACAGCACACCTATTTTATTAATCCACGGCGCGTCTTCGCCTTCTTTCATCCAAACTTTTCGCGCCATCAGGGTGATGGTCCAGAAAAGGAAGACGATGGTGAGGCCGCTGCAAATGGCCGACATCACGTTGACCATCATGGCCACCTTGGTGACGTCGCCACCCGCAAAGAGCGAAAAGAATCGCCCGATCATCTGGAACAGAGGTGCCCCGGGCGGGTGGCCCACTTGCAGTTTGTAAGCCGTTGAAATGTACTCGCCGCAGTCCCACCAGCTCACGGTAGGCTCAAGCGTGAGGAAATACACGACGGTGGCAATCAGTCCTGCCAACCATCCTGTAATGTTGTTTAACCTTTTGAATGTCATAATGATTTATTGTTTGACTGTTGTCTTTGCGTTTTGGTCTCCAGCGGGAGTTTCTTGGTCTTGCAAATGTTCTGGCTTGTATTTGCCTAGAGGTATGTCCTCAAAGATGAACTCGTTGCAGCGTCGGGCGGCCACAATGTGGTCGGTGACGGCGGTGTTGATGGCTGAAACGGCGATGTTGGCCAAGGCACCGACCAAGCCACCTCCGTAATAGTTGTTGTCGCTCAGGTCGAGATAGAGGTCGCAAGTGCGGTCGAAAATCACCTCATTGGTGCGGGTCGACTTTACGATGTACGAAATCTTGGTCTCGATGCCGAACCCTTTTTTCTTCCATACGTCAATCACCGAAAACACGACTGCATCGGCACCAAACACCTTGCCGAAGGTTCCCACGTTTTGGTCGATGAAGTTCTCGGCGTCGTAGGCGCTTTCTGACTTGAAAATCTCCATGGCCAAGTGGGGCGAGATGACGTAATATCCGGCCTCGGCCAATGGCTGGCTGATAGAGGTGTAGAGCAAGTCCTTGGCTTCCACGTTGTTGGAGTTGTTGATAGGAGGCATCACCAGCAGTGTCACCGGCTTTTCCTCGTACATTTTGGGGTAGAGTTGGCCTCGCGTGTACTTTTTTGTGGTGCAGGAGGCAAACATGACGGAACAGGCCGCCAAAAGGATGAATAGGGTCTTTCTCATGGCTTACTGATGGCTGAATTTCTTGATAAGTGGACCAATGAAAACGCTCGATTCGGGGTAAAGTTCCATCTCCTTTTGCAGCATTTCCATTCCTTTTTCGCGGAACATGGCTCCGTAGTCGCCCATCTGGCCATAGGTTTCCTTTTGCTTCTTGGTCGCGTAGCTGAGGAAGTTTGCGGCGGTTTCGGGTTGGAGCAGAAGGTAGCCATACTCGGCGCAGATGCCGGGGGGAATCACGCCTCGCGTTCCGCCGGGATGCTTCACCATGTACTCGTATTGGCACAGCAAGGCGCAAACACTTTCGGGACTTTGCGTGTGATAGTAGTCATACATCACCACTTCGTAGTCGGATGCTTCTTTGCTGTTGCGATAGGAGCCCCAGTTGTAGAGATAGGTTTTTGTGGTGCACGAACTCAGCAACAGGCCCAAGCTCATGACGATGAGCAGCTTCTTCATAGTTCGATGATTTTGGTGTCGCCGGTTGAGAGCACCACTTCCTTTGAGTAAACGGTTTGGCCGTTGCGTTTCACCACCACTTGGTGCCTGCCAGGCGTTGTCTTGATGGCGTGTTTGGCCGTGTTCTTTATCTCGCGTCGGGTCTTGTGGGCGATGTCTTTGACGGTCGAGGTTTCGTATTGTTGGTCGTCGATGCTCACGCTGATGTCATAGGCGCTTGAGGCTGTGAAGCAGATGGCGGCCTTGTCCTCAATGCCCGAAGTGACGGTATAGTTGCCAACGCCGCATGAGTTGAAGAGCGTGGCCACAAATAGGCAAATGCTTGCAATGATGATTTTTTTCATCGTTTATTCCTCCATTAGATAATAGTTTTCAAGATGTTCTGCGTCGATTGTCTCGCCTTCGTAGGTGGCGAAGGAGAATTCGGTTTCGGGGGTGTCTCCATAGTTGGCAGTCACGGTCACACGCCCCATCATTTTGCCGGGCAGCTCCACGTTGGTGCCGGTTTGTGGGTTGTTGACGGTCCTACCTTTCTTATATAAGCCGAATTTGGAGCCAGGGGTGATGCCTTGCGAAGCGCCTCCCGAAATGACGTAGTCGCCGTCCTCGATGGTCAGCACATAGCCGCGCCACGGTTTGTCCATGCACTTGTTGATGATGTTCTCGACGAGTTGGGTGAGGGCTGCCGAGATGGCCTTGTCGCTCAGCGTGGCGTCAAATCCAGCCGTGCCGCCAATGCCCAAGGTGGTCTTCGACGAGGTTTCGGCCTGGCCTTTGGCTTCGTCGGAATAGATGATGAGGCCCGAGGCCACGTCGACGAGGCGCACGTTCACCGCAGCTTCCACGGTTTGGGTCTTGGTGGAGCTGAAGATGCGTTCGTCGCCTTCGGTCTTGCGACCAAACTGGGTGATGGAGCCGAGGATGATGTAGTCGGCGCCGATTTTTTTCATGTCGCTACCCGCTTCCTCCACAATCACGTCCAAGTCGTCGCGTTCAAGAAGGATGAACTTGCCGCTGGCGGCCAGCTTGGACGACAGGATGTCCATCGCCTGCTTGCGCATCGGGTCATTCTCCCTGTCGTAGAAGATGCCTTTCCCGTATTGGGTTTCGTTGGTGAAACGGCCAATGGCCACCTTGCGTTTCAAGGTCTTTTCGCCTTGTGCGTAAGTGGATGGTACGCAAAGGATGAAAAGCAAAAAGGCCAGAATCAAATTGCTCTTTTTCATAGTGTTGTGTTTTTATTCGTTGTTCTTATTTAGAGATTTAAACCGCAAAGATACGGTTTTTCGGCTTATCTTTGGCTGAAAAACGGCAAAAAGCGACTCTTTGTATGGAAAAACACTTTTTTTTGAAAAAAATGAAAAAAAATGCTTGCGCGTAACGAAATTTGTTGTACTTTTGCAGCCGCATTCGGGAACGAATGATGTCGAGTGGTGTAATGGCAGCACTGCAGATTTTGGTTCTGCCTGTCAAGGTTCGAATCCTTGCTCGACAACTTAAGGTGGAAGAAAAGACCTGCTACTTTGAGTAACAGGTCTTTTTGTTTGAGGTTGGAGTTATAAGTTTTAAATCTTAAATCTTTGAATTTTAAATGATTACAAAAGAACAAGTTGCAATTCTCTGTGAAGAAGCCCTCGCCGGAACCGACCGCTTCCTCGTTGAAGTGAAGGTGAAGCCCAACAACGTGATCGAGGTCTACATCGATTCCGACACGGCGGTCAACATCGACCATTGCGCCGAACTCTCCCGCTTCGTGAACGAAAAGCTCGACCGCGACGTGGAAGACTACGAGCTGAGCATCCTCTCGTGGGGCCTCAGCGGTGCCTTGAAGATGGACCGCCAGTTGCAGAAATATGTGGGCAAGGACGTGGAAGTGAAGACCAAAGAGACGGGCAAGATGCAAGGCAAGTTGGTGAGCTACGATGCCGAAAAGGTAGAGTTTGCCCCTGCGCCCAAGAAAACCTCGAAGAAGAAACCTGCCGAGGAGCAAGCCAACCTGTTCCTCGAACGCAAGAAAACGGAAATCAAACCGGCAATAATCTTCTAAAGCCCTGAAGGGGCGACCCTAATTCAAGCAGGCGATTTCAATCCCTGCCCAACAAAAGAACAACAAACAATCAACATACAAAAATGGACAACTACAAATTAGTAGAGACTTTCTCCGAATTCAAGGAGTTCAAGAACATCGACCGCGAAGCCATGATGCGCATCATCGAGGATGTGTTCCGTGGCATGTTGAACAAGAAATTCGACTGCGATACCACCGACTTCATCGACATCATCGTGAACGTCGACAAGGGCGACTTCGAGATCTACCACAACCGCACCGTCGTCGAGGACGACGAGCTGACCGACCCGCTGCGCCAAATCAAGCTGTCGGATGCCATCAAGATTGAGCCTGACTTCGAGGTGGGCGAGGAAGTGAACGAAGAGCTTCGCATCGAGAGCTTTGGGCGTCGCGACATTTTGGCCCTGCGCCAAAACCTCCAGACCAAGGTGTCGGAGTATGAGAAAGAGAACATTTTCCAGAAATACAAGGAGAAGGTGGGCGAAATCGTCAACGCCGAAGTGGTTCATGTGTGGAAACGCGAGATTGTGGCCACCGACGACGAGAACATCGAGCTTATCCTGCCCAAGGCCGAACAAATCCCCAACGATATATATAAGAAAGGTGACACTGTGCGTGCCATCGTAAAGAGCGTTGAGAGCGTCAACGGCTCGCCCGTGGTGACCCTTTCGCGTGCGTCGGAGGTGTTCCTGCAACGCCTGCTCGAAGCCGAAGTGCCCGAAATCTACGATGGTCTCATCACCATCAAGAAGATTGTGCGCGAGCCTGGCCAACGTGCCAAGGTGGCTGTGGAGTCATACGACGACCGCATCGACCCCGTCGGCGCCTGCGTCGGCATGAAGGGCACGCGCATCCACGGCATCGTGCGTGAGTTGCGCAACGAGAACATCGATGTCATCAACTGGACCAGCAACCCGCAACTGCTCATCACCCGTGCCCTCAGCCCGGCCAAGATTACGAACATCGTCCTGAGCAGCGACAACACGATGGCCAACGTCTACATGGAGAACGACCAAATCAGCCTCGCCATCGGCAAGGGCGGCTACAACATCAAGCTCGCCGGCAAGCTGACGGGCTACGAAATCGACGTTTATCGCAACAGCGAGGCCAACAACGCCGAAGAGGACGTCGACTTGCAAGAGTTCTCCGACGAAATCGACCAGTGGGTCATCGACTCGCTCATCAAGATGGGCTGCGACACGGCCAAGGACGTGCTGTCGCACACCCCCGAAGAGGTGGCCAACCGCGCCGACCTCGAAATTGAGACCGTCAAGGAAGTGTTCCGCATCCTGAAGGCCGAGTTTGAACAAGATGCCGAATAAGGCGTTGTAATAAACAGTAAACGAGAAACAAAGAGAAAGAAACTATGTCCGAAGAAACTAATTTTTCAATTCGATTGTCGAAAGCGGCAAAAGAATTCAATGTGGGTAAGGACACCATCGTGGAATACCTCACCAAGAAGGGATTCCAGGTGGACCCTTCACCCAACACGAAGCTCACGGCAGACATGTATGCGCTGCTCGTGAAGGAATATCAGGGCGAGAAGGAAGTGAAGAATGAGGCCATGAAATTGGGTAACCTCTCTTACAAGGGTGGTAGTGTTTCCGTTGATTCGGCATTGCAATCGCAAAAAGTCGTTGAGGAAGAGGATCATGAGGAGGTGATCATCCGCTCAAATACCATATCTTCGCCCGTGAAGAAGACTCCCAAGCCGACTCCGGCTCCTGAACCCGAAAAGGTAGAGGCGCAGGAACAGCAGCCCAAGGAAGAGGAGAAACAGCCGGAACCTAAGGCGGAAGTGGAACCCGTGGAGACCAAAGTGGTCGAAAAGCCTGCCGAGCCTGAAAAGCCCGTTGAGCCTGAGAAGCCTGTGGAAGAGAAGAAAGAGGAGAAGGAATCGGGTCTTGGCTTGAAGATTCTCGGCCAAATCGACCTCGAACCCAAACCGCGCGACAAGGGTAAGAAAGAAGAGAAGAAAAAGGAGAAGAAGCAACAGCAGCAACAACAGCAACCCAAACAGCAGGAGAAGAAACAACAGCAACAGCAGCCCAAGCCGCAGGAAAAGAAGCAACAGCAACAGCAACCCAAGAAGGTGGAGCCTGCCAAGAAAGAGGAAAAGCCCACTGAGCCGAGGGTCATCAAGCTGGAAGCTCCCAAGCTGACGGGTCCTACCGTGTTGGGCACGCTCGAACTGCCCGTCGAGAAGAAAGGCGGCAGGGGCGACTCCAAGAAGAAGAAACGCAAGCGTATCATGGGCGGCAAACCCGAAGGCTCTTCGGAGAACCCGACTGGACCGAACGTCAACGCTGGCGGTGGCAAGAAACAGGATGGAGGCAAGCAGCAAGGCAAGGGCGGCGGACAGAAACCCGCTGACCAAGGCGGCAAGAAAGGCCCCAAGGACAGCCCGAAGACGAGCAAGAAAGACCGTAAAGCCAAGCGTGAAGAGAAGCCCGAGATGAGCGACGAGGAGATCTCGAAGCAAATCAAGGATACACTGGCACGTCTCGCCCCCATGGGCAAGTCGAAGACCTCGAAGCACCGCCGCGAGAAACGTCAGCAGGTGGCGGGCAACATGATGGAGGAAATGATGCGCCAAGAGGAGGACAAGAAGGTACTGAAGGTGACCGAGTTCGTCACCGCCAACGAGTTGGCTACCATGATGGGCGTGCCCGTGGTGAAGGTCATCGGCACCTGCATGAGCCTCGGTATGCCCGTGTCCATCAACCAACGTCTTGATGCCGAAGCCCTGACCGTGGTGGCCGAGGAGTTCGGCTTCCAAGTCGACTTCGTCAGTGCCGATGTGCAAGAGGCCATCGCCGAGACCGATGAGGTGGATAGGGAAGAGGACCTCGTGCCTCGTGCACCGGTTGTCACCGTCATGGGTCACGTCGACCACGGTAAGACCAAGCTCTTGGACTACATCCGTAACACCAACGTGGTGGCCGGTGAGGCTGGTGGTATCACCCAGCACATCGGTGCCTACGAGGTTACGACCGAGAGTGGCAAGAAGATCACCTTCTTGGATACGCCTGGTCACGAAGCCTTTACGGCCATGCGTGCCCGTGGCGCCAAGATCACCGACGTAGCCATCATCGTCATCGCCACCGATGACAATGTGATGCCGCAAACCGTCGAAGCCATCAACCACGCGCAAGCCGCTGGTGTTCCTATCGTGTTTGCACTCAACAAAATTGATAAGCCTACCGCCAATCCCGACAAGATTCGTGAGCAGTTGGCGAATATGAATATCCTCGTTGAGAGCTGGGGCGGTAAGTACCAAGACCAGGAAATCGCCGCCAAGATTGGTCTTAACGTCGACGCACTGCTTGAAAAGGTGTTGCTTGAGGCCGAGTTCCTCGACTTGAAGGCCAACCCGAACCGTTTGGCCAAGGGCACCGTCATCGAGTCGGCCTTGGACAAGGGGCGTGGCTATGTGGCCAAGATTTTGGTGCAAAACGGCACTTTGCGCATTGGCGACATGGTGCTGGCTGGCACCACCTATGGTAAGGTGAAGGCCATGTTCGACGACCACAACCGTCCCGTCAAGGAGGCCGGCCCGTCAACGCCGGTGTTGCTCCTCGGCTTGAATGGCGCTCCCATGCCTGGCGACGGCTTCAACGTGATGACCGATGAGCGCGAGGTGAAAGCCATCGCCAACCGTCGTGAACAGCTGCAACGCGAACAAACGCGCCGCACCAGCCCGCACATCACCTTGGACGAAATCGGACGCCGCATCGCCATTGGCGACTTCAAGGAATTGAACATCATCGTCAAGGCCGACGTGGATGGCTCCGTCGAGGCTTTGTCCGACAGCTTGCTGAAGCTCTCCACCGAAGAGGTGCAGGTCAACGTGATCCACAAGTCGGTGGGCGCCATCAGCGAGTCCGACATTATGCTGGCTTCGGCCTCCAATGCCGTCATCGTGGGCTTCAACGTGCGTCCTACCGCTGGAGCGCGTAAGATGGCTGAGAATGAGAAGATTGACATTCGTCTCTATTCCATTATCTACACTGCCATCGAAGAAATCAAGGCCGCTATCGAAGGCATGTTGGCTCCCGAAATCGAGGAGGTGGTCACCTGCAACCTCGAAATCCGCGAGACCTTCAAGATTAGCAAGGTCGGCACCATCGCCGGCTGCATGGTCTTGGACGGCAAGATCACCCGCAACACCAAGATTCGTGTCATCCGCGACGGCATCGTGGTCTACACGGGCTTGCTTGGCTCCCTGAAGCGTTACAAAGACGACGTGAAGGAAGTCAGCGCGGGCATGGACTGCGGCTTGAACATCGAGAATTTCAACGACATCAAGGTCGGCGACATCATCGAAGGCTATACCGAAAAAGAAATCGCCCGCAAACTGTAGGCGATTTTGTTTCCAATACTTTTGTAGAGACGTGCCATGGCGCGTCTCTACATTTTTGTCCAAATGTGGGTAAAAAATATGAGATTTGGACAAAAATTGTTTGATTTTCGTCCAAAAGTGGGTAAAATTACCCAGATTTGGACGAAAATCGGTTGTTGTTACTTCAAATTTGAAATCACCTTCAACAATTGTTCGCCAAGGCCGATGGTGTAGCCTTGTTTCACAAACACCACTTCGCTATTGGCGTTGCCGATGATGAAGATGGGACGGCTGTCGTTGTCGAGTTTCAAGCCTTCCATGAGTTCGTCATGGATGGTGCCGTCGTCAATGCCGCAAACGATGCCTTCGGGCAACTCGCTGAAATTCTTCAGTTTGAACTTGTCGTAATCTTCCTGATTGCTGAAAATGAAGATGATGGGCAGGTTGCTGTCTTCAAAGTCCTTGCGGAAAACGGCGATGTCTTGCATGGCATGGGTGGTAGGCTCGCTGCCTTGGTCCAGAAGGCCGAGGATGAAGTAGTTGTCTTTGATTAGCTGCTTGGCGTTGCCCACTTCGCCCGTCTCAAGGTCGGTGAATTTGCTGTCGGCGTAGAAGCTGCCGACGACGCGAAGCTCATTGTCGGGTTGGCGCAAAACGAGGTCGATTTGTGTCGTTTCGCCCGCCTTGATGGTGAAGAACTGGCTGTGGGTCAGGGCTGTTCCATCGTCGAGGCGTGTTCCGGCGGTGAGGATATACATGCCTTCGTCCAAAGGCGTTGGTTTCTCGAATGTCGAAAGCATCATGCCGTCGTCGATGCCCGGGTCTTTGGCGTCGTAGGCCAAAAGGCGGAAACTCTTTCCGTCAAACTTCTTGATGCTGAAATGGGTGTAGTATTTCGGGTCGGCCACGGAAGTAATGGGCTCATATTGTATGTCGAGATAGCCTGTCCCAGAGGCATTTGCGGCCTCTTTTTCGAATTGTACATTTTGCCATTGGCTGCCATTGAAATATTGCACGTTGCCATTCACAGGGTTGACTTGCGCCGCGATGCCCAAACTGCGGGCCATGGCCACGAAGAAGATGTCGCGCGAGTGGCGGTCGGCCTTGCGGGCTTTCAGAACGCCGAGGGGCGAAATCGGGATGCGCTGCGGATTAAGCTCGTCGTCGACGGTGATGTTTTGGCGCACCCATTCGGCCAAAAGCATAGGATTGTCGTGGTATTGCTGGGCTTCGGTCGGGTTGAAGAACTCGGTGAAGGTTTTGCGGAAGGCCACAAGGTTCTCGTTGCTGATGCGCGGACTGAGGATGTATTGCGCATAATGCTCCACAGGCATCGAAACGACCGAAGAAGTGAGGTCGGGCGTGTGGTCGAAATGGTCTTTCAATACTTCAAAGGTGACATCGCGCAAGTCTTTGTCGGTGATATTGCTCAGCAATTCCACGGCCTTGATTTCCTGGTTTTTGCTTTGGGCATAGCTCACGAAGTCGGCGATGGTTTGGTAGTTGCCCCAGGTCTTCTCGTAGATGCTGCAAAGCTTTTTGTTGCCCGTGTTCATGATTACATTCATCTGGGCTTTCTTGCAGTCGGCGATGTAGACGTTGCGCAACGAATCCTCGTAAGCGATGCGGCGGTCGTTTTCGGCACGCATCTCGGGTGTCACTTCAGGCAAGACGCTGGTCGGGGCAGGAGGTACCATGTCGAACTCGAAGGATTCCGTCGCGTTCTTGTCGTGGTTGAGGGTGATGGTGACGTTGTCTCTCTCGCCCGCCTTGAAGACCTCGAAGCCGAACTTGCCGTCTTTTGAGGCGTAGGCCATCATTGTGCCCAAACCCGAAGTGAGCCAGGTCTGGCCGTAGGTATCCGTGGTTTTCGTGACGACGGTGCAGAACTCAGCGTAATTGTAAATCTTGAACTCCACAGGCAGGTTGCCTTGCGGCTGTCTGTTTTCGTCGACGACGGTGAAGGTGGTCTTCGCGGTCTTGCCATAGTTGTCCACTACGTTGATTTCCGTGAAGTTACGGGTGCGGCTGATGACTTCTTCCGGGCCATCGTAGTCACCGAAGACGCGCGTATGTAATAATAAGGTGCGCGAAGCCGGCAGGTTGAACCAGCCGAGGTCGAGCACTGGCTCAGGCTCGCAGGCGCCGAGGAAGTGCCAACCGCCGTCGACGTAGGCCTCCACCCAGGCGTGGTTGTCGTCGCAGTGTGCCCAGCGGGGCGTGTAGACTTGTCGTGCAGGGATGCCCACGGTGCGCAGGGCGGTTACCAAGAGCGTCGATTCCTCACCGCAGCGTCCCCACGAGGTCTTGATGGTGGCCATCGGGGCGCTGGTGCGGCTGTCGCTGCCCTTGTAGTTGACGTGCTCGTGGCACCAATGGTTCACTTCGAGGACGGCATCTTTGAGCGGCAAGTCCTTGACTCTGTTTTTCAGTTCCTCATAATAGGTGGCGCGGAAGCGGTCGAGACCTTCGTTGTTGACGCGCACGGGCACCACAAAGTGCTTGAACTCGCGCTCAGGGATGCTTGCGCCCCAGGGCAGCTCTTGCTTGGCCAAGAAAGCGTAGTGGATGCACTCGCGGTAGTAGTCTTCCGAGTAGTCCACGCTGTCGCCGAGCGGCATGTAGGCGTAGAGGAAATCCAAGGCCGCCTTTTCGTCGAATGAGGTTTGTTTCGGTTCTTCCTTGCAGCCCGCGAAGACCAGCGCGGCAAGGATGATGGTGGTAAAAATGGTGTTTTTCATGATGAAATATTTTGTGCAAAGGTAGTGTTTTATCCCAATCCTTCCATCAGAAACTTCCGCAAATGAAGGTGGGTGATGCCGTTGTCGTCGTTGCGGGTGACGAGAGGTGTCATCGAAATCACATATTTCGGATAGTTGTCCTTGATGGCTCGTAGATTGCCAAACTCACGCTCGCGGGTGGTTTCATCAGCGATGATGTAGGACGCTTGGATGTAGCAACGTCGGCTATTTTTTGCCGTGCAGACATAGTCAATCTCGCCTGCTTGCAGTTGGCCAACGGTCACGCTGTAGCCTAAATGAATAAGGTGTTGATAGATGATGTTTTCAATCACTTTCTCTATGTCGCCTTCACGTGTTCCGCCCGCCAATGCGTTGCGGATGCCGTGATCCTCGAAATAGTATTTGTCGTTGCTCTCAAACAAGCGTTTCCCATGGATGTCGAAACGGCTTACTTTGTGGATGATGTAGGCTTCCGTGAGATAGTTGATGTAATTGGAAACCACGGTGGAAGTGATGTTTTCGCCTTGCGACTTCATGAATTTAGCAATGCTGTTGGCCGAAATGAGTTTGCCAGCGTTGTCGGCAATAAAACGCACGAGATTTTCCAAAAAAGTCACATTGCGGATCTTGTTACGCATGATGACGTCTTTCAAGAGCACGGTGTGGTATATGTCCATTTGATATTCGCGGGCATCGTCTTCCTCAAGGCCGATTTTTACGAGGCCGGGCAAACCTCCGAATTGGATGTATTGCGACAAAGCATCGTCACTGTCGGTAAGGTTGTGGAAAGTGAGGAACTCTCGGTAGCTAAGCGATTGGATGTAAATCTCTTTGTAACGACCTCCGATGAGCGTGCTCAATTCATTGCTCAGCATCTTGGCGTTGCTTCCCGTGATGACGATTTCTGCGTCGGGTTCTGTATGGTAGCTTCTAACACTGCGCTCAAATTCATCAATGTCTTGAATTTCATCAATAAAGATGTAGTTTTTCTTCCCTTTTTGATAATGGCTCTCTATGTGGTCGTTGAGTTCCCGATAGGTTTGGATGGAATCGAACTCCCTTTTCTCCTTGTCGATGTAGATGACATTGGTGTTGGCTTTGTTTAGCTTCATGTCGCGTAATTGCCTCAGTAAGAAACTTTTACCTACACGTCTTTGGCCAGTCAATACAATGATGGTATCCTTGCCAAAACATCTTTCTATCTTATTGATATAGTGTTTTCTAATGATGTTTTCCATGTTGTTTTTCTTTTATAGAAGAAATTTTCCGCAAAAATAGGAAATATTTCTTTTATAGAAGAAATTTCTTTGAAAAACTTGAAATTCTTCTTTTATGGAAGAAATAGTATTGATAGGGAGATTGGTTTTCTGAATTTGTAATGCGAATATCAGAAAACACGCTGTCTTAGCGTCAAATACACTGCCGAAAACTGCCAGATGCTCTGCCGCGAGTGTAACAGGCGGAAGAGCGGGAAATGATATGGATTTACCACCAAAAAGCCCTGAAAGGGCGACAAGAAATCAAGCGGGCGATTTCAATCTCCGCGTACACAAGTGGGTCAAACTAAGCCATAAACTCCTCGAGGTTCGAGTGCAGAATCTCCTGCAACTCGGCCTTGCGTTCGGGCTTGGTCTGCATGAAGAGGAAGCCCCAAACGCTCATGGCGGGGTTCATGATGTCGCGGGTCTCAAGCACGCCGTGGAAGTGTCGCTTGATGCGCTCGAAGTCCAAGGCGCGGTTGGTGTCGTATGGCTTGTCCAGCACGATGAAGCTGAACACGTCGTTCTCGATGCCGTCCCACATGGTGGCGTAGTTGGGGTGGATGCCCTCGAAATAGCATTGCACGGGCAGTAGGTGGCAGGTGTGGCGCGTCAGGTCGTTGAGGCACATGCCAGCGAAACGCAACGGGTTGACCTCGATCGGGATGGCGCGACCCGTGTGCTTGTCGACGCGGAACTCCACGTGCATGGGGAAGTTCTTCAGACCCAGCACACCGTTCAGGTCGATGCAGAACTGGTTGAAAGCCGGATAGTTGGCCTCAAAGATTTGTTTGCTCATGCAGTAGAGACGGTCGCTCACGTCGGTCTCATCCTTGAAGATGTGGTGGAAGATGTTGATGATGTTGGGTTTGCCCTCGGCATCATAATAGGCGTCCACGGCGTATTCCTCGCCTTCGATGAACTGCTCAAGCACAAACTTCTCGCTGCGCACCACGGTCTCGGGGAACACGGCGCACTGCTTCGCAAAGTTCTGGTCGATGTCGTCCAAGGCGGCCTGCCATTCGGCTTTGTTGCGGATGATATAGACACCCACGCTGAGGAAGCCCACAGCGGGTTTCAGCACGAGCGGCAAGGGCAACTCATCGGGATTCAAGTCGCGCAAAGCCTTCATCTCCACCTCTTTATAATAGAAGTCGGGATAGATTTGCTGGCAGATGCGGCGGAACTCGGCCTTGTCCTTCAGAATCTTGACTTTCTTCACCAGTTCCGATTCGGGCAGCTGGGCATAGAGCCACACCAAGGCGTTTTCCGAAACGGCGTAAAGCTGTTTCGTTTGCTCGTATTTCTCAACAAACTGTTTGTCGTCCAATAGGTTAAGGTTGTGACCTTGCTGCAAAAGCGTTTCGGCCATGTCGTTATGCAACACGGGAATCTGTTTTTCTTCCAAATAAGCCACCAAAGGGGCCGATACGTATGGTTTTTCTAAGATGATCATGGTTCGTGTTTTGTGTTGTGTTGTAAAGACGTTGCGCGCAACGTCTCTACAAGGTAGGTTTATCTCCAAATGTTTTGTGTCCTGTCGGGCCCGTAGGAAACGAATTTAATGGGTGCACCGACGTAATCCTCGATGAATTTGATGTAGTCTTCCAGCTTTTGTGGAATCTTGCCTTCTATCTTCTGTTGCCAGCCGGGGATTTCGGTATAGACAGGCTCCATGGTCTCGGTGCAGGCGGCAAAGGGCAGGTGCTTGGTTTCCTGTCCGTTGAAGCGGTAGGCCGTGGCGACTTTCAGGGTGGCGAAGTCGTCCATCACGTCGCTCTTCATCATCATCAGATCGGTGACACCACTGAGCATGACGGCATATTTCAGTGCGGGCAGGTCGAGCCAGCCGCAACGGCGTGGACGACCCGTGGTGGCGCCAAACTCGTGCCCGTTCTGGCGCAGGGTCTCGCCTGTTTCGTCAAATAGTTCGGTGGGGAAGGGGCCGGTGCCCACGCGGGTACAGTAGGCCTTGAAGATGCCGAACACTTTCCCGATGCGACTTGGCGCAACGCCCAATCCGGAGCACACGCCAGCAGCGATTACGTTCGACGAGGTGACAAAGGGATAGCTACCGAAATCCACGTCGAGCATCGAGCCTTGTGCGCCTTCGGCCAACACTTTCTTGCCCTCGTCCAAGGCCTCGTTGATGTAATATTCTCCGTCGATGAACTGGTATTGCTTCAGGTATTCGATGCCCTCGAACCACAGCTTTTCGTAAGCACCGAAGGTCATGCCGTCCAAACGGAGCGCGTCCATGTCGAAGTCGAGCGTGGCGATTTGCTTCAGATGGGTTTGCTTCAGTTGTTCGTATTTCTCGCAGAAGTCGGCCATGCCGATGTCGCCGATGCGGAGGCCACGGCGGGCGGTCTTGTCGGTGTAGGTCGGGCCGATGCCTTTCATCGTGGTGCCAACTTTCATCTTGCCCAGGGCCTTTTCGTTGGCGGCATCAAGGGCGCGGTGCGTGGGCAGGATGAGGTGGGCGCGGTTGGCGATCATCAGGGTTTGCGTCAGGTCGAAGCCAGCCGTGCGCAGTCCTTCGATTTCACCTTTTAATATATGTGGGTCGATGATGACGCCGTTGCCAATGATGTTGACGCAGCCAGGGGTCAGCACGCCCGATGGGATGTTGTGTAAGACGAACTTCTTGCCTTCAAACTCGATGGTGTGTCCGGCGTTGGGGCCGCCCTGGAAGCGGCATACGATGTCGTAATTCGGGGTGAGGGCATCGACGACCTTGCCTTTGCCTTCGTCGCCCCATTGGAGACCGAGTAAAATATCTAATTTGTTCATGGTCAATGTTTATGATTTAAAATTCAAAGATTTCAAGATTTCAGATTTCAACATTTCTCATTCCTCTGGACTGCTTCGTGCCTCGCAGTGACGCAAAGCGTGTCAACTGTAAACTCCAAACTATCAATTATCAACTATCAATTATCAATTCTTCTTGTGTCCATAAAATATCAACGAATGGTGCGTAATCTCCACGCCAAGTTGTTCCTCAATCGACTTTTGGATTTCGAATAGGCGCGGGTCGCAAAACTCCATCACGCTTTCGGTGTCGAGGTCAATGAAGTGGTCGTGCTGGCGGAACTTGTAAGAGCGCTCGTATTGTGCGCAGTTGTGCCCAAATTGGTGCTTGATGACCAAGCCGCAGTCGAGCAACAATTCAATCGTATTATATAAGGTGGCCCTGCTGACGCGGTACTTGTTGTCTTTCATCTGGTTATACAGAGAATCTATGTCGAAGTGCCCGTTGGTCGAGTAGATTTCCTTCAGTATGGCAAACCGCTCGGGGGTCTTGCGTAGCTTCCGCCGTTGCAGGTAGTCGATGAATATCTTCTTGACTGCCAAATAGGTATTGTCAAATGAGTCTTTCATTTTTCAATTCGTGATGTTGGCGCAAAAGTAAGAATATTTTTCAGACCAATTCTAAATAATCGGCATTATTTTGCCTCAATTGCTGTTTTTGCGCACCACCTTTTGCACTTCCTTGAGGCGGTTGAGCTTGCTGATGAGGTCGTCAAGTTCCTGAGTGTTGTGCACATAGATGGAGATGGCGGCTTCCACCACGTCTTGCTTGGCTTCCATGTGGAGCGAGTGGAGGTTGAGCTTCAGCTCGTTGGAGAGCAGGTTGGTCATGCGGTTGAGCAGTCCGGCAGTGTCTAATGCGGTGATTTTCAGCTCGGCGAGGAAGGCGATTTCGCTTTTGGGTTGCCATTTGGCTTTCACGATGTTGTTGCCGTAGCGCGACGAAAGCTGGATGGCCTTGGGGCAGTTACTGCGGTGGATTTGCAGCGGCTCGCCGGGGAAGTTGAAGGCGATGACGTCGTCGCCCGGAATGGGGTTGCAGCAGGTCGATACGTTGAAGTCGAAGTCGCCCGAGGTGGTGATGGATGGCGTTGCGTCTTCCTTGCCTTTGTTGTTGCCCAGCAGGCCGAAGGTGAGGTAGCGCACGAAGCTGCTAGTGCCCGATTGTGGTTTCAGCACGTCGCGGATGAGGCGCTCGTCAATTTTTCCAGTCGCCACCTGGTAGTAGAAGTCGATGGAGCTGGTGAGGTTTTCCGAGGCCATCACGGTGTTGCGGTTGGCCTTGGAGGGCTCGAGGTCGAGCTTGCGCATGATTTCCTCGTATTTCTTCTCGCCCTCGTCGCGGAAGGTGCGGCGGTATTCCTTGATGCCACTCCTGAGGCGCGATTTGGCCGTGGCCGTGGCCAAAAACTCGAACCATTTCTCCTGCGGATGTTGCGCCTCTGAGGTGATGATTTCCACCTGGTCGCCCTTGGTGAGCTTGCGGTCGAGTTGCGACAGCTGGTTGTTGACGTTGGCGGCGATGCTGTGATCGCCAATCTCGCTGTGGATGTTGTAGGCGAAGTCGAGCACGGTGGAGCCTTTGGGCAGCGTGATCATCTTGCCATGTGGGGTGAAGACGTAGATTTCGTCGGAGAAGAGGTCGAGCTTGAAGTTGTCGACAAACTCGATGGCGTTGTCGGCCTTGTTGTTGATGAGGTCTTGGGCTTTCTTCAGCCACTCGTCGAAGCCGCTTTCTGTTGTGTCGTTGTCGGTCTTGTATTTCCAATAGGCGGAGAAACCTTTCTCGGCAATCTCTTCCATGCGTTGGCTGCGTATTTGCACCTCCACCCAGTTGCCCGTCGGTCCCATCACCACGGCATGAAGGCTCTCGTAGCCGTTGGCTTTCGGGAACGAGATCCAGTCTTTCAACTTGCGGGTGTAGGGACGGTAGCAGTCGGTCAAAACGGCGTAGATTTTCCAGCATTCCATGCGTTCCTGCTCCTTGGGGCAATCGGTAATCAAGCGGACGATGAACGACCCGTAAAGGTCTTCGAAGGCCAACTCCTTGTCCATCATGCGTTTCCAAATCGAGTTGACGGAGCGCTCCTTGATTTCGGCGCGTACCTTCATGCCGGCTTTGGCGAAGGCCTCGTTGAGTGGGGCGATGAAGTCGTGCAACTCGCCCATGCGTTTCTCGCGCACCTCGTCGACGCGCTTCTTGATGTTGGAGTAGATGGTCGGGTTGGTGTATTTCAGGGCAAGGTCGTCAAGCTCGATGCGGATGGCGTGCAGCCCGAGGCGGTAGGCCAAAGGCGCGTAGATATAAGATGTCTCCGATGCGATTTTCAGCTGCTTGTGTTTGGGCATCGAGTCGAGCGTGCGCATGTTGTGGAGTCGGTCGCTGAGCTTGATGAGCACCACGCGGATGTCGTATGACAGCGAAGAGATGATTTTCTTGAAGTTCTCGGCCTGCATGCTTTCCACGTTGTCCATCTGCTCGAACTTGGTGAGGCCGTCGACCACGCGCGACACCTTTTCGCCAAACATCTCGCGGATGTCGTCCAAGGTGTATTTCGTGTCTTCCACCACGTCGTGCAGCAGGGCGCAGATGATGGACGTGCGGCCTAAGCCGATGTCGTGGGCGGCGATGCGGGCCACGGCGATGGGGTGGTAGATGTAAGGCTCGCCCGAACGGCGGCGTTGGTCTTTGTGGGCCTCGCAGGCAAAATAGAACGCCTTGTCGACGGCCTCAAGGTCTTGGGCTTCCTTGCGGGTTTGCCAAACCTCGATGAGGTCGCGGTGTCGTCGTTCTATTTCCTCTTTTTCTTCCTTCGAGTAGGTGTCGGGTAAAGCAGGTGTCATACGCAATCAACAATTTCAGACTGCAAAATTAGGGATAATCCTTATTATAGGTTGCGTTTTCAAGCGTTTTTTTTTCTATTTTTGCGGCCAGAATGAAGAACATACGAAATTTTTGCATCATAGCGCACATCGACCACGGCAAATCGACCTTGGCCGATAGGCTTTTGGAACTGACCCACACATTAAATTCAAAGGAACTCGTGGACCAGGTGCTCGACGACATGGACCTCGAGCGCGAACGTGGCATCACCATCAAGAGCCACGCCATCCAAATGAAGTACGAATACAAGGGCGAGGAATACACGCTCAATCTTATCGACACTCCCGGCCACGTCGACTTCTCCTATGAGGTGTCGCGCTCAATTGCCGCTTGCGAGGGTGCCTTGCTGGTGGTGGATGCCACACAAGGTATTCAGGCACAAACGATTGCCAACCTTTACTCGGCTTTGGAACACGACCTCGAAATCATCCCCGTGATGAACAAGATCGACATGGACAGCGCGATGGTCGACATCGTGGAGGACCAGATGGTCGACCTCTTGGGCTGCGACCCGAGCGAGATTTTGCGCGTCAGCGCCCGCACGGGCGAAGGCGTGCCTGCCGTTTTGGATGCCATCGTCGACCGCATTCCCTGTCCCAAAGGCGACCCCGAAGCGCCACTCCAGGCCTTGATTTTCGACTCGGTGTTCAACTCGTTCCGTGGCATCATCGCCTATTTCCGCGTGATGAACGGCACGATGCACACCAACGACTTGGTGAAGTTCTTTGCCACGGGCAAGGAATACCATGCCGACGAAATCGGGGTGCTGCAACTGAAGCAAGTGCCTAAGAACGAGCTTTCTGCTGGCGATGTGGGTTACATCATCTCTGGCATCAAGACCTCGAAGGAAGTCAAGGTGGGCGACACCATCACGCACGTCGAACGCCCCTGCGCCGAGCCGGTGGCAGGCTTCGAGAACGTGAAACCGATGCTGTTTGCAGGTATCTATCCCGTTGATGCGGACGACTATGAGGAGCTTCGCGCCTCGTTGGAGAAACTGCAACTCAACGATGCCTCATTGGTTTGGGAACCAGAGAGTTCGGCGGCCTTGGGCTTCGGCTTCCGCTGCGGCTTCTTGGGCCTTTTGCACATGGAAATCGTGCAGGAACGCTTGGACCGCGAGTTCGACATGGACGTGATTACAACGGTGCCCAACGTCTCGTTCAAGTGTTTCAAGACTGATGGCGAGATGATCGAAGTACACAACCCCAGTGGTTTGCCCGAAGTGACCAAAATCGACCATATTGAAGAGCCTTATATCCTTGCGCAAATCATCTCGAAGAACGAGTTCACGGGGCCAATTATGACCCTTTGCATTGACCGTCGCGGCGTGCTGAAAAACCAAGTCTATCTTTCCACCGACCGTGTGGAACTGACTTTCCAGATGCCGCTTTCCGAAATCGTCTTCGACTTCTACGACAAACTGAAATCCATCTCGAAGGGCTATGCCTCCTTCGACTATCATATCGCTGGCTATCAAGAGGCTGACTTGGTGAAACTCGACATCATGCTCAACGGTGAGTCGGTGGATGCCTTGTCGACCTTGATCCATCGCGGCCATGCCTACGATTTCGGCCGGCGCATGTGCGAGAAGCTGAAGGAACTGATTCCCCGCCACCAGTTCGACATCGCCATCCAAGCAGCCATCGGAGCGAAGATCATCGCCCGCGAAACAGTACGTCAGGTGCGTAAGGACGTGACGGCGAAGTGCTATGGCGGCGACGTCTCCCGTAAGCGCAAACTGCTTGAAAAACAAAAGGCTGGCAAGAAACGTATGCGACAGATCGGCAATGTCGAAGTGCCGCAGTCGGCCTTCCTTGCTGTATTGAAATTGGATTAATCTTTGTAGAGACGTAGCGCGCTACGTCTCTACCAACCTAGAATTGAAATGACCGACCTCCAATATCAAATTGCCCTCACCCTTCTCCCCGGCATCGGCGACATCAGCGGGAAGAAATTCGTGCACTATTGCGGTAGCGCCGAGGCCATCTTCAAGGAGACGCGCAAGTCGCTTGAAAAAATCAGCGGTATGCGCGAGGCTTCCATCGAGGCCATCTGTAAGCCCAAGGAATACCTGAGGAGGGCCGAACAGGAAATCGAGTTCGTCAAGGAGAACGGCATCCGCCCGCTCTTCTTCCTCGATTCGGACTATCCGCGCCGCCTCTTGCAATGCGACGACGGACCGATGATGCTGTATTATAAAGGTAAGGCCAACCTCAATGCCAATCGCGTGGTGGCCATTGTAGGCACACGCAACATCACCGAATACGGCAAGGAGAACTGCAACCAACTGGTGGAGGATTTGAAGGAAGACAATGTGCTTGTTGTCAGTGGCTTGGCCTATGGTGTGGACACTTGCGCCCACAAAGCCTCGGTGAAAAACGACATCCCAACGGTCGGGGTGATGGGCTGCGGAATGCAACAAGTGTATCCTGCACCCAACAGGAAGTTGGCCAACGATATGATTGAACATGGCGGAGGCGTCCTCACGGAATGCATGAGCGGCACCCAGCCCGATCGCGAGAACTTCCCGCGCCGCAACCGTATCATCGCGGGCATGGCCGATGCCGTGGTGGTGATTGAATCTGCCTTGAAAGGCGGCTCGCTGATTACCGCCGACTTGGCCAATTCCTACAGCCGCGATGTGTTCGCCTATCCGGGCCGCGTGATGGACCTCTACAGCCAAGGCTGCAACTATCTCATCCGCACCAACCGCGCCCACTTGATGGAGAGCGTGCTCAACCTCAGGTATGCAATGCGTTGGGACTCGGAAATAAAGTCGGAGAAACAAACGGCATTGTTCCGCGAGTTTACCGACGAGGAGAAGATCATCATGGACTGTTTCGGAAGCAATTCTATGGTCAGTCTCGACGACATCATCGTGAAATCGGAGTTGCCGACCACGAAGATTGCCGCCCTTTTGTTGAACCTCGAATTCGACGGCGTGCTGATGGCCATGCCCGGAAAAAGATACCAGAAATGTTAGGGAAAGTCATTAAATCGACAGGAAGTTGGTACGTCGTCCTCGACGAACAAGGCCGCCAATGGGAATGCCGCCTGCGCGGAAAGATCCGCCTCGACGGTATCCGAAGCACCAATCCCGTGGCCGTGGGCGACAATGTGGAGTTTGAACAAGAGCCAGGCAAGGAGACGGGTGTCATCAAGAAGATTGAACCTCGCAATAATGTAATTGTGCGCCAGTCGGTCAACCTGAGCAAGGCGTCGCATATCATCGCCGCCAATGTGGATTTGGCCATCGTGGTGGCTACCATTGCCCAGCCGCGCACTTCGACGGGCTTTATCGACCGTTTTTTGGTCACCGCTGAGGCTTATCACATTCCTGCTGCCGTCATTTTCAATAAATGCGACCTCTATACCGACGAACAAATAGGGGAGATGTGCGTGCTGATGGAGTATTACCAAGGTCTGGGCTATACCTCGTTTGGCGTTTCGGCTAAGACTGGTTTCCAAATTGACGAGCTTAAGACCTTGATGCAAGGGAAGATATGCCTGTTTTCGGGCCATTCTGGCGTGGGCAAGTCGGCCTTGGTCAACGCCCTCGACCCTTCGCTGAACGTGCGCATCGGGGCCATCTCCAATGTTCATGAAAAAGGGATGCACACGACGACTTTTGCCGAGATGCACCACCTTGGCTTTGGCGCTTGGATTGTCGACACGCCTGGCATCAAGGAGTTTGTGTTGTACGACATGGAGAAGGAAACCTTGGCACAACGTTTTCCAGAGATGCGCAACTTGATGAGCGAATGCCGTTTTGCCAACTGCACCCATACCCACGAGCCCGGTTGTGCGGTGAAGGCCGCCGTCGAAAACGGCGACATCGCCGACTGGCGTTATGTGAATTATATACGGATGATGACTGGCGAGAGCCATGAATCTGTGAAAGAAGAAGGCCTATGAACATCGCTTTGTTTGGGAAAAATCTTGCCCCCGAAAACGCGGAGTATATGCGACAATTGTTTGCGGAACTGTCTGACAAACAAATCGGTATCGTTGTATATCAACCTTTTGCCGACATCATCGCAGCCTTCGTCCCCGAAGGCGTTAGGTATGACGTTTTTCATTCCTACGACGATCTGCATGGCCGTGCCGACATGATGTTTTCCATCGGCGGCGACGGCACCGTCCTCGACACGGTTCCTTTCGTCCGCGATTCGGGAATGCCCGTGGTGGGCATCAACATGGGGCGTTTGGGATTCCTTTCCAGCATCTCGAAAACCGAAATCGCGATGGCAGTGGGGAGTGTGCTTTCGGGCGACTATCAGGTGGAGCAGCGCACAATCCTTGAGTTGGTCGAGCCTCACAATGTGTTCGGCGACGTGCGTTATGCCCTTAACGAGCTTAACGTTATCCGAAATCCAGAACACAGTCTGCTGGCTATCAAGGTCTTCGTTGACGATGTCTATCTCAACACCTATTGGGGCGACGGCATCCTTTTGGCCACTCCGACGGGTTCGACGGCCTATTCGTTGAGTGCAGGCGGCCCCATCATCGCGCCCAACGCCAAGAACTTTGTCATCACGCCCATCGCCACCCACAATCTTACGGTGCGCCCTGTCGTCATCCCCGACGACAGCACCATCCGCATCCAAGTGGAAGGTCGCGAGAAGAAATTTGTATTCAGCATGGACTCAAGGAGCTGTATGTTAGACACTTCCGTTCAGCTTGAGGTGCGCAAGGCCCACTTCTGCCTCAACCTCGTCAGAATGCGCGGCGAGGACTTTTTTGGCACCATCCGCAACAAATTGATGTGGGGCAAAGACAATAGAAATTGATTTCTGTCGTTTTCATTGGAAAAATTCATAAATTTGCAGCCTTGAATTATGTATAGAAAACTTCGTTATTTGCTGATACTGAGTTGCTTGTCAATTTTTGCACAAGCCAATGCCCAATTTGACGACCCCAAAACGCTTGAAGTGGGGCCTCACGTTGGCATGGGTTATTACATGGGCGACCTCAACCCGACCTTGCCTTTTGCTCAGGCCCAATTGCAATATGGCGGTGTCGTCCGCTTCAATTACGACAACCGTTGGACCTTCCGTTTCGACTATTCGCGAGTGACGGTGACCGCCGACGACACGAAGCTCAACTGGCGGCCTGAACGCGGCCTGAACTTCACCTCCAAAATCAACGACTTCAGCCTTGTGGCGGAGTTCAATTTCCTTGAATACTATACCGGCAACCCGAAAAAGAACGTGTCGCCTTACATCTTTGGCGGCATTTCGGTGTTCCAATACACGGTTTTTGCCAATGTGGGCGACCGACTTGTCAACTTGGGCGACTATGCCACCGAAGGTCCCGAACCAGCCGATGCCAAATGGTACGACAAGATGTTTGGCAAGACCAGCCCCATCGGCGTCAGCATTCCGTTCGGCATGGGTGTGAAGTTCTCGCTGTCGCGCCACATGGCCGCCACGGTGGAGTGGAGGATGCAAAAGACCTTCACGGACTATCTCGATGACGTGGCGACGGTCTATCCCGAGAACCATGCCGTCTATACCGCCGAAGACGGAACGACATACGACCTGACCGACCCGACGGGCAACTACCTCGCCGGCCAGCAGCGAGGCAACTCGGCCTTCAACGACTGGTTTGGCATGGCTCGTGTGTCGCTCACCTGGAAATTCAACCTGCCCGACGGCAGAGGCTGTAACCTTAGCAAATTCTGACCATGGAACTGAAAGACCAACTGATGCAACAAATCGACCGCGAGCGCCTGCCGCAGCACATCGCCATCATCATGGACGGCAACGGGCGTTGGGCCAAGGAGAGGGGAAAGCCGCGCCTCTTCGGCCACCAAAGCGCCATACAGTCGGTGCGCGAAGTGTCGGAGGGATGCGCTGAGTTAGGGGTGGGATACCTTACCCTCTATGCCTTCTCGACAGAGAACTGGAACCGTCCGTTGGCCGAGGTCAGTGGGCTGATGTCGCTGTTGGCCACCACCATCACGAAAGAGGTCGTCACGATGAACAAGAACAGCATCAAACTCAACGCCATCGGCGACCTGAAGAGCCTGCCCAAGGCCAACTACGAACAGCTGATGCAAGCCATCGACGACACGAGCCACAACACCCGCATGACGCTCACCCTTGCGCTGAGCTACTCGGGTCGTTGGGACTTGAAGCAGGCTTCGCAGCGCATGGCGCAAGACGTGGCCCAAGGCAAACTGATGCCTGAGGCCATCGACGATACCGTGGTGTCGTCGTACCTGTCAACGGCAGGCATCCCCGACCCCGAGCTGCTCGTCCGTACCAGCGGCGAGGAACGCATCAGCAACTTCCTGCTGTGGCAGCTGGCTTATTCCGAACTTTACTTCACCCCAAAATATTGGCCCGACTTCCGCAAGGCCGACCTCTATGAAGCGATATTGAACTACCAGCATCGCGAGCGGCGTTTCGGGAAGACGAGCGAACAAATAACTAACAAATGATTGATTGATAGACTTATGCGATTGAGATATTTACCCATAACACTGCTGCTGCTGGCCTTTTTGGGCTTCGGGAGCAGTGCTTTTGCCCAAATCCAAATCGGTGACGACCTCTCCGAGATCGACTATTCGCGCCCGCAGAAATACGAGATTGGAGGCATTGTCGTCGATGGCGCCAAATATGTCGACGCCACCATGCTGAGCCTGATCGCCAACCTGAAGGTGGGCGAGACCATCTCCATCCCGGGCGACGAAATCTCGACCGGCATCAAGAAGATCTGGGAACAGGGCTTGTTTGAGGACGTGGCCATCAACGCCACCGACTTTGTGGGCAACAAGGTGTTCCTCCAAATCGTCATCAAGGAGAAACCGCGTGTCTCAAGGTTCTCTTTCACAGGCATCAAGAAAAGCGAGGCCGACGACATCCGCAACAAAATCAACGTTTCGCGCGGCGACATCGCTACCGACCACCTCCTGACCAAGACCACGCGCATCATCGAGGACTATTATTACGACAAAGGCTTCTATAACGTCGACATCGATATCGAGCAAAAGGCCGACACCACCCGCGAGAACTATATCGACATGGTCATCAATGTCGACAAAGGCCCAAAGGTCAAGATCGGGCAGATTAATGTTTTCGGCAACGAGAACCTTTCGGAAGGGCAAATCCAGCTCGCCATGAAGGAGACGAAGGAACGCGGCCACTTCGACCCATTGGATCCCCTCGGCCCGATGATCGTGAACACGCTTGCCGACTTGGTTACCCTGCATCCCATGAGGGCCATCAACAATGTGGAGGAATACTTCTACGACAACTACCGCCCGCGTATCTTCAAGGCTTCCAAATTCATGGAGAAGAACTACGAAGACGACAAGAAACACATCATCGAGAAGTACAACTCGAAGGGCTACCGCGATGCCCGCATCGTGCGCGACTCGGTCTATAGGATCGACGACCGCAACCTCGGCATCGACCTCGTCATCGACGAAGGCAACAAATACCACTATCGCAACATCAGCTGGACCGGCAACACCAAATATTCGGAAGAGACGCTCAATTCCATCCTCGGCATCAAGAAGGGCGACATATATAATAAGGAGTTGCTCGACAAGAACCTGACCTATAGCGAAACCACTTTGGACGTCAGCTCGCTGTATATGGACGACGGCTACCTCTTCTTCCGCGCCGACCCCGTGGAAGTGGCCGTCGACAACGACTCCATCGACCTCGAAATCCGCCTCACCGAAGGCAAGCAGGCCCGTATCAACAATGTCACGCTGAAAGGCAACACCAAGACCTACGACCATGTGGTGCTACGCGAGCTCTATACCCGTCCCGGCCAACTCTTCAGCCGCAGCGATGTGATGCGCTCGGTGCGCGAACTGGCCACACTCGGATTCTTCAACCAAGAAAGCATCAATCCCGACGTGCGGCCCAACATGGAAGACAACACCGTCGACATCGAGTATTCCGTTGAGGAAGCAGCCGCCGACCAAATCCGCTTCTCGGCGGGTTATGCCGTCGGCTACCTGATGCTTGAGGCTGGCTTGCAGTTCTCCAACTTCTCGATGCGCAACATCTTCAACAAGAAGGCATGGCGCCCGCTGCCGATGGGCGACGGACAGAAACTCTCGCTCAGCGTGACCACCTATGGCACCCAATACATCACCTACAGCATCGCATTCACCGAGCCTTGGCTCGGCGGACGCAAGCCCAATTCGTTCTCGGCTTCGTTCTACCAGTCGTTCTATGGCAAATATAGGGACAAGACGGTTGACGACTACGGTTACTTCAACATGACTGGTGGTACCATCGGATTGGGTCGCCGTTTGACTTGGCCTGACGATTATTTCTCGTTGTATCAAGGGATTAATGTCAAGCGCTATAACCTGAACAACTACCAGTCGTCGCATTTGAGCGTGGGCGACGGCAACGGCAAGTTCAACCTTATCAGCTACAATTTCGTGCTGTCGCGCAACTCGGTGAGCCAGCCGCTCTATCCGCGCAGTGGTTCCGAGTTCCAGTTGGGCCTCGAAATCACGCCGCCTTACTCGCTGTTTACCAACAAGGACTACACCACCCTTTCGGAGAACGAGAGGTTCAAATGGATTGAGATGCACCGCTGGACCTTCAAGGCCGCTTGGTACACCGAACTCTACGACAAGCTCGTGATGATGACCCGCGTGCGCTTCGGCTATCTCGGCCATTATAACGACCAGATAGGCCCCACGCCCTTCCACCGTTTTTTCCTTGGTGGCGACGGTTTGTCCAATTACTCGTTCGACAGCCGCGAACTCGTGGGTATGCGTGGCTATGCCAACAACTCGCTGACGCCTGGCTTCTACAACAACAGCAACACGGGAGGCAACGGCGGCAACGTCATGTCGAAATACACCTTGGAGCTGCGTTACCCGCTCTCGCTCAACCCGCAGGCCACCATCTATGCCCTGACATTCCTCGAAGCCGGTAACTGCTGGCTTGGGTTCCAGAACTTTAACCCGTTCGACGTGAAACGCTCGGCAGGTGTGGGTGTGCGCATCTTCTTGCCCATGTTCGGCCTGCTCGGTCTCGACTGGGGCTACGGCTTCGACGATGTGTATGGCACCACGGGCAACAACCATAGCCAGTTCCATTTCTCCATCGGTGGTTCGATTGATTAGTTTTGGAACGATTATTGATAGGCATAAACAGAACAAAATAGCATAAGAAAATGAAAACATTCAAAACCTTAATCCTTACCGCTGCCTTGGTTTGTGGCGGCATCATGACTGCCAACGCACAGCTTGGCGGCGGACAGAAGATCGTCTATGTCGACTCTGAGTACATCATGGAAAACATTCCTGAATACGGCGACGCGCAGGAAGAGCTGAACGCCCTTTCGACCAAATGGCAGAAAGAGGTGAAGGCCGTTTACGACAAGGTGTCGGAGATGTACAGCAAATACCAAACCGAGATGCTGCTCCTTTCTGAAGACCAGAAACGCGCCCGCGAGCAAGCCATCGTCGACAAGGAGCAGGAAGCCAAGAACTTGCAGATGCAATACTTTGGCGCCGAAGGCCAGCTCTACCAAAAGCGCACCGAACTGATTCAGCCTATCCAAGAGAAGGTCTACACCGCCATGAAGGAACTTGCCCAACAAAAGAACTACTCTTTCATCTTCGATTTGGCCTCGGGCACATCGGTGCTTTATGCCTCCGACAAGAACGACGTGAGCGACGACGTGCTCGACCAGCTCGGCAACGTCATGCAAACCGTCCGTCGTGAAGACCGTCGCAAGGCCGGTGCCGGAACGGTGGGTGGCAACACCGGTGGCACAACATCGGGTGGCTCGAAGGGATCGATGGTAAAACCCAAGAAATAAAGAAATAATCTTGAAGCATCGCAAATAATTCGTATCTTTGCGGCTTGATAGAATCAACATTTTGGATTAAATAATTAAAAGTCAATAAAATGAAGAGAGTATTCAAAGTATTGTTTTTGGGTATTGCCTTGTTCGTGATGAGCGGTGTGGCCAACGCCCAAGTGAAGATTGCCCATGTCAACACAGCTGAAATCCTCGATGCCATGCCCGACAAGGCAACCGCCGAGAAGTCGTTGGAGAAATACTACGGCGAGCTGCAAAGCCAGTTGGAAACCATGGCCAAGGAGTATCAGACCAAGATGCAAGACTATGAGGCCAACCAAGCCACAATGTCGAACTTGGTGAAACAGTCGAAGGAAAAGGAGATTATCGACCTTCAGACCCGCATCCAACAGTTCCAGTCTAACGCTGAAGGCGAGTTTGAAGCCAAACGTGCCGAACTCCTGAAGCCTATCCTCGACAAGATCCAGAACGCCATCAACACGGTGGGCAAGGAAAAAGGCTACACTTATGTCCTCGACTTGGCCACGGGTGCTGCCGTCTATGTTGGCACCGATGCCATTGATTGCACCAAGGACGTGAAAGCTAAATTGGGAGTCACCAAGTAAGAACAATGATAGATGAAAAAAAGCCGACCCCGTGGGCCGGCTTTTTTTATTTGATGCTTTCGCGTTTCACCTTGGCGAAGCGCAGCAGCTTCAGAATGCCGAGAGGCTTGCGGTCGTCCTTGTTGGCAAGGTTGAGATAGATTCCGAACTTTTTCGCAATCGGGATCTTGAAGGTTTCGACAAATTCAATCAAGGTGCCGTCGGGGTCTTCCACGTAGGTGAAATGGCCGTTGGCGTCGCCCATGCCGAAGTCGGCGCCGCTGTCGCACACGAAAGGATGCCCCATTGCTTCGGCCTGCGCTTTGACGGCCTCCATGTGGCGCACGTCGAAGCAGAGATGGATGAAGCCAGGATCGCCCCAAAAGCGGTTTTCGTAGAGTTTTTTGCCTGGACTGTCTGCGCTTTGGATGAGTTCGAGGTGCGAGGTGCCCATGATGCGGCACAACGGCCCTTCGATGGGCTTGGAGCGTTCCAAAACGACGCGGCGCATGGGCTTGTCGCCATTCGGGAGGCACTTCAGGTCGTCGAAGACAGCGGTTTGGTCAAGGACGATTTTGTCGTATTCGAGGAGTTGCATGTAGAACGGCAATGACTTGTCGATGTCGCTCACACCGAGTGTGGCACCGTTGGCGCCGCCTGTCAGTTTCTTCTCGTCGATGAAGACGTAATCGTCTTGCTCAAGTTGGAACAGGTTGCCGTAGGGGTCTTTCATGAAGAACTGCTTCTGCCCGATGGGCGAGGTGCTGATTTCGCTGATGACGTCGAGACCCTTATTAATAAAGGTGTTGTAGGCCGCCTCGATGTCGGGGCACTTCACCTTGGCGATGAGGATGCCCAAGTCGCCGAGTTTGACAGACTCTTTCAAATAGTTGAGTGCGCGGCCTTTGGGTTGCCAGATCTCGAAGCCGCCGCCGCCACGGATGTTGACGGCGATGCCCGAACGACGGGGCTGGGGCTTGCCACCCGTGTAGGGAAGCATCCGTTCGGCCACGCCTTCGTCGTCGACAATCTTGATTTCGAAACCGAAGTTGTCGTAGTACCATTTCCAGGCTTCGACGAAGTCGTTCACGCCGATGCCAACTTGTTGTATGCCGCAGATGATTTTCTCGTTCATGTTGCCGATATTTTTCTCGAAAGTTTATAATACAAAGGTAAGCAATATTTATGGATATGCGCCATCAGCAGCTCCGTTTTGCCGATGAGTTTGCGGTGCTTTTGCCGCTTGATGGCACGCACGGCGATGGCACCGCATTTTTCGACGTCTAAGCCGTTGGCTTGTCCGGCGTCCATCTTGGCATGGGCTGAGCCGTCGCCGTGGAGGGCACTCTTGCTGATTTGCGTATTGATGCGCCCAGGGATGAGGAAGGTGACGCCGATGTTGTCGTATTCCAGCTCCAATGACTCATAGAAACCGAACAGCGCGTGCTTTGCTGCACAATAGGCCGAGCGCAGCGGGAAGCCGAACAGCCCTGATAGGGAAGTGGTGATGCTGAACTGCACATGCTCCTTGGACAGAATCATCTCCTTGAACTTCTTCACGAGATAGACCCCGCCGAGGAAGTCGACTTTCAGGATTTTCTCGTCCACGCTGATGTCGGTGTCGAAAGCCTTTTCGCGTTGCGAGATGCCCGCGTTGAGCACGAAAAGGTCGATGCTCAAGTTGTTGGAAATCACATAGTCATAGAGATGGTCGATGGAGGCGTAGTCGTCGAGTTGGGTCTCGGTGGCCCAAGCCTTCACGCCATGATTTTCGCACATTGCCTTGGTCTTGTTGAGGTCGTCGATGCCCAAGCCCGTGAGGACGAGGTGACAGCCTTCCTTGGCCAAGTGTAGCGCGATGCTCTGTCCGATGCCCGTGCCGCCTCCAGTGATGAGTGCGGTTTTGTTCTTGAGGTCTAACATAAGGTTACTTTTTAACGATGGCATATGACTATGGCCTATGGCAGTCCACTTGTAAACAGTGGATACTGCCATAGGCCATGAACCATGGGTTCATCGTCGAATACGCTGCAAAGATAAAAATAATTCCTTGATGTCGGGATAATCAATATATTTACTATTTTTGTGGCTCGCAAAACCTTGAAGTCGGGTCGGCCCTTCGACAGGCTCAGGGACCTTAACTGAACAACTGAATAACTGAACAACTAACAACTAAAGAATGGACATTTTTGAAAGAATATCAAAGGATTCCGGTGGCCCGATTGGGCAATACCGCGAACGCGCCGACGGCTATTTTGCTTTTCCGCGCTTGGAAGGCGAGATGGGTCCGCGCATGACTTTCAACGGCAGGGAAGTGCTCTGCTGGAGCTTGAACAACTATTTGGGCTTGGCCAACCACCCCGAGATTCGCCGCGTGGATGCCGAAGCTGCCGCCAAATACGGCCTCGCCGCCCCTATGGGCGCTCGCATGATGACGGGTCACACCCGTATGCACGAGCATTTCGAGCATGAGCTGGCCGACTTCGAGAAGAAAGAAGCCGCCTACCTCTTCAATTTTGGCTACCAAGGCATCGTTTCGACCATCGACACGCTGACGACGATGCACGATGTAATCGTTTATGACAACGAAGCCCACGCTTGCCTGCTCGATGGCATCCGCTTGCACATCGGCAACAAATACAAGTACCGCCACAACAACATGGAAGACCTTGAGAAGAAACTGAAGGTCGCTACCGAAGTTGTGGCCAAGACGGGTGGCGGCATCCTCGTCATTACCGAGGGCGTGTATGGCATGACGGGCGCTTTGGGCGACCTCGCCGGCATCGTGGCCCTGAAGAAGAAGTACAACTTCCGCATCCTCATTGACGATGCCCACGGCTTCGGTGTGATGGGTCCGACGGGGCGCGGCACGTCGGAGCATTTCGGCGTGATGGACGACATTGACATTTACATTGGTGCCTATGCCAAGGCCATGGCCATCATCGGCGGCTTTGTAGCTGGCCCGAAGTATGTCATCGAGTTCTTGCGCTACAACATGCGTTCGCAGATGTATGCCAAATCGCTGCCCTTGGCCATTGTGGAAGGCTGCGAGAAACGTCTTGAAATCATCCGCAGCGCCGAGGGCGATGCCCTTCGTGCCCAGCTGTGGAAGGTGACTCGCTCGTTGCAGAAAGGTTTCCGCGACTTGGGCTTCGACATCGGTCCCGCCGAGGCTTGCGTGACGCCAGTGCACGTGCAGGGCGACGTGGTGCAGGCCACCAACATCGCCATGGACCTGCGCGAGAACTACCGTATCTTCTGCTCAGTCATCACCTATCCCGTCATTCCCAAGGGCATGATCATCTTCCGCATCATCCCGACGGCAGCCCACACGATGGATGACGTCAACTATACCTTGAATGCCTTCAAGGAGGTGCGTGAGAAACTCGACCGTGGCTACTACGACGGCACCGAAATCCCGAACATGAGGATTGAATGACGGATAGTGTCCGCGCAATATTGAAGGAAAGACTGCCAAAGTTGGTGGTCTTTTTTTGGTTTATTCCCCAAGAAAAGTGTAGTAGTTTGTCGGATATTCCCCAATAAAAACGTAGTAATTTGCCGAATATTCCCCAATAAAAGTGTAGTTGTTTGCCGAATATTCCCCAAGAAAAGTGTGGTGTTTTGTCGAATATTCCCCAAAAAAAGTGTAGTTGTTTGCCGAATATTCCCCAAGAAAAGTGTGGTAGTTTCTCTAAAATTAACCAAGAAAAATCTAGCAGTTTAAAGAAAATTAAAAAAGAAAAGTGTGGAAGTTTCAATAATATTCCCAAGGAAAAGTGTGGTGATTTACCGAATATTCCCCAAGAAAAATGTTCAGAATATGTTGTATAAATCTAAAAATTAGTATTTTTGCAGCAAAATTTTAAATCACTAGACTATGAAGCGACATCTTTATAACGATTTGGTGAGGTGGAAAAACTCGGTTGGAAGAAAACCCCTTGTATTGGAGGGTGCGAGACAGGTCGGGAAAACCTTTCTGTTAAAGGAGTTCGGGGAAGGGGAGTTTGAAAACCTGATTTATCTCAACTGCGATAACAATGAATTCATGCAAACGCTTTTCGTGCAGGATTTCGACATGGAGCGAATTCTGCGTGCCATCGAGGCCTTCACCAACCAAAGCATCAAAGCGGGCAAGACACTTCTTTTCATTGACGAGATACAGGAAGCCCCGCGTGCATTGACGGCGTTGAAGTATTTTTGCGAAAACGCAAGTGATCAGCATGTGGTGGTGGCGGGGTCGCTTTTAGGTATCAGCACTCGTGTGGGCGAGTCGTATCCCGTCGGAAAAGTCGACATAATGAGACTTTATCCGCTGTCGTTCGAGGAGTTTTTGTGGGCAGTTGGCGAGGAACGGCTTTGTGATGCCTTGAACGCTCGGCAGTGGGAAGTGTTGCGCCCGTTGGCGACAAAACTTCAGGATTTGCTCCGCCAATATTTTTATGTGGGCGGAATGCCTGAGGCGGTGCTTTGTTACATCACCGACAAGGATGTGCCCAAGGTGCGACGCATACAAAAGTCGATTTTGAAGACCTACGAGCGCGATTTTGCCAAACACGCCGGCAATGAGACGCAACGTATCCGCTTGGTGTGGAACTCCATCCCCGGACAGCTCGCCAAGGAAAACAAGAAGTTCATCTATGGCGCGGTTAGGAAGGGAGCGCGGGCAAAGGATTTCGAGATGGCCATTCAGTGGCTCGTCGATGCGGGGCTTGTCATCAAGTTGAAGCGGTGCCTCAACCCGACTATGCCGCTGTCGTTTTATGAGGACACCGAGGCTTTCAAGCTCTATTTGCTCGACGTGGGTTTGCTCGGCGCCTTGTCGAATGCCCCGGCTCGACTGATGCTTATCGCCAACACGGTGTTTGTCGAGTTTAAAGGCGCGTTTTCAGAGAACTTTGTTTTGCAGCAACTTAAGGTTCTTGGCGACATGCCGCTCTATTATTTCAGCAAGGACAACTCGACACAGGAAGTGGATTTCCTCATGCAGACCGATGAGCGCATCATCCCGATAGAGGTGAAGGCTGAAGAAAACACAAAGAGCAAGTCGCTGCAAGGTTTTGTCACCATCGACCACGCCGACAAACACATGAAAGGCCTCCGCTGTTCCATGTTGCCTTACATCGATCAAGGCTGGATGGAGAACGTCCCTTTGTATGGCATATTGGGTTATTTTCACGATTTAGCCCAGTGAAAGCAGCGTCAGAAGGAAAAATATTCGTATTATTGCACTGTCAAATAATACTGATAATCCCAAAAATGTGATAATATGATACTCGTAAAGCAAGTTGGCGTCTATGTCAACATCCTGAATTGCAGGCTCAAAAAGTATTTGGCGGAGGTCTTCAAGAAGAACAATGTCAACCTGACGGCGGAGCAGTACCTTGTGATGGATACGCTCTGGAACGAAGGCACGCTCACCCAACAGGCCATCTCGTTCATCATCCAGAAAGACAAGAACTCGGTGACGCAATTCATCGACAACTTAGAGAAAAAGGGCTTGGTGACGCGCTCGGTGGCCAAGGAGGACCGCCGTGTGAACAACATCGTGGTGACCGCCGAGGGCATGGCTCTCAAGGACTCCACAAAACAACTTGCCATCGACACGATGGAAAAAGCCATCGACGGCATCGGTGAACAGGACTTGCAGACCTTCGTCACCGTCCTGAAAAAGATTTGTTCCAACATCAGCGACACCGATAAAACAGGGGACAATCTTGCACTTTGAAGCTGATTTTTCGCCATTTGGCACAATTATTGGAAATTTTTTCCAAAAGCGAAACGTTAGATTTCTATCTTTGCACTTTTAAAATTTCAACGAAAATGAACAGAATCATCAAGTTATTTTTCGCCCTTATGGTGGCAATGCTTCTGTTGCCTTCGTGCAACAAAGGTCCGGGCGAGGGCGGCACTGGCACCATACAAGGTTTCGTGAAACTCGTTCACCATCCCGACGACAACTATACCTTGACAACCGACACCTTGGTTGCGGCCAAGACCGATGTGTTCATCGTTTATGGCGATGATCCCTATTTTGGAAATGATGTGGAGACCAATGCAGAAGGAATGTATCAGTTTGAGTATCTGCGTCCTGGCGACTACACTGTGTTTTCCTATTCCACGTTGCCTTCGGGCGAGAAGGTGGCGGTGAGCGAAACGGTCAGCCTGAATGGCGGCGAGGTGTGCCAGGTGCCTACCATCTATATCCACGACGGCAAGGCTTATGGCACTTCCATCGTGAAAGGCCGCGTTCATGCCGCATTTTACCACAACGGAAGCTATCGTGGCGAAGGCTGGGCCTACGAGCATCGCGTCTACATCCGCAGGGTGGGCGAGGAGTACCATTTCGATGACGTTCGCGTGGGGGTGGATGGCTATTTCTACTTCCAGAAGCTGCAACCTGGTGTGTATGAAGTGTTTACTGCATCGGACGACATCAACACGGAAATCCCTGAGCTTATGTTCCAAACCATCACCGTCGACGAGGCCGGACAAATCTACGAACTCGAAGAACAGTTTGAAGTCATTGTCAATGTGTAAAATGGACGGAGGACGATGAGACAACAGTCCCCGAATCTTGAATATTAAATCTTAAATTTTAAATCTTAAATAACTGAAAAAATGAAGCGACTAATAATGATTTTGGCCTTTGTAGCCCTCAATGTGGGTGCTTTTGCGCAGGCTGTGTCGGAGAGCACCATCGCCAAGCGCGACAACCGAAGAGGCATGGTGCTGAAGGAGTGGAACACGGCAGCTGGCGACAAGCGTGCTTTCCTCGACCGTGTGACGACTTATGATGAGTTTGGCCGCAAGGTTGAGGAAATCGAGTATGCCAGCTATGGTCAGAAGTGGCGCATCGTGAGCGAATATCCCGAAAACAGCGACATCACCGCCAAGGTGGTGCGCGAAATCGAGTACAACGACCGCGACAAGGTGGTACGCATCCGCAAGTTCGAATACGACGAGGAAGGCTCGAAAGTACGCCAACTCAACTACTATCCGAACGGCAAGTTAGAGTCGGTGAAGACCTACGAATACGTCCCGAAATAAGGCCCTGTGGAAGAGATCCTGAACATAGTGCAAGGCATGAAGCCCATCACGCTCGACGAGATGAGCGGCGTGAAGCTGATGAACCGCATCGACACGAAATACCTCGTGACCGAAGGGCAGTTGCGCGAGATTTTGTTGCGCATCCGCGAAGGCTACTATGCCCAGGAGGTGGAAGGCAAGCGCCTTTCGCCCTACAGCACTGTGTATTACGACACACCCGACCTGACGATGTACATCATCCATCACGACCGTCACTTGGTGCGCGACAAGGTGCGCGTGCGTACCTACGTCGACTCGCACCTGACCTTCTGCGAGGTGAAGCACAAGAGCAACAAAGGCCGCACGAAGAAGAAACGCATCGCGGTGGAACCCATTCCCAACATCATCGACAACCCCGAGGCGGCGGCGTTCTTGACCGAAAAACAACCTTATCCGGTCAGCTCGTTGAGTCCACATTTGGTTACCATTTTCGACCGTATTACCTTGGTGAACTACGGCAAGACCGAGCGCCTCACCATCGACTGCAACCTGCGTTTCGAGAACCTGCGCAACGGCAACGTCGCCTCGATGGCACCTTTGGTGGTGATGGAACTCAAGCAGGACGGTAGGGCCAAATCGCTGCTGAAGGATGTCCTTTTTGATTTGAGAATAAAACCCTACAAAATCAGCAAATACTGCATTGGCACCTGCATGACCAATCCCGACGTGAAGCAGAACCGGTTTAAGAAGAAATTACGGAGAATTGATAAATTAAAGACAAATAATTAATTGCTTCTGGCTTCTGGCCTCTGGCTTTTGGCGGCTTCATCAGAATGGTGTTTTTCATTCTCGTTTCGGTTGCCAGTGGCCAGTAGCCAAGAGCCAGTAGCCAAACAAACAACAATATGAATCTACTACAAATCAACCTACAGGACTTCGATCCTGACATTGCACGCGAGTTTGGAGGTGGTGCCACAGGCCTCGACTTCCTCGGCGTGCCGCTCTTCGACGCACAAAGCCTTTGGACGACCTTGATCCGCTTCGTGTTCAATCTCATCGTTTGCTGGGTCGTCATCCATTGCTTCTATTACAAAAAGGCCAACCGCAAGGACTACTATTTCACCTTCATCATGTTTGCCGTGGTCATTTTCCTCATCATCTCGCTGATGGAGAACATGAAGATGAACATCGCTTACGCCCTCGGCCTGTTTGCCATCTTCGGCATGATTCGCTATCGAACGGAGACGATAAAAATCCGCGAGATGACCTACCTCTTCGTGGTGATGGGCCTGAGCATCGTCAACGGAATGGCGCTCTCCACGAGCTATTCCGAACTCATCATCGTCAATTTGCTGGTTGTGCTCATCGTTTGGCTGCTTGACGGCACAAAGTTGCTGAATCACACGGCGATGAAAATCGTCCTTTACGACCGCATCGAAAACACGAAGCACGGCAAGGAAGACGACCTGAAGGCCGACCTCATCGAGCGCACGGGCTTAGACATCAAGAAAGTGGAGGTGGGGCACATCGACTACTTGCGCGACGTGGCTTTCGTGAAGGTCTACTATAAGCCCATCGACGGCGAGGTGAATACGATTGATACGATTACTAAAATTAAGGATTTCACGGAATAGTGAGGAAGTGGCTGATCATAGTGCTGTTGTTGCCGATGTCGGTGATGGGGCTGGCGCAGAGCGAGCGCACCACCGATTTTGGCGGCATTGTCTCGGCTGAGGCATCGGTGGCCTTGCCGGCCAACTTTGGGCTGTCGGCTGAGGAGGAGTTGCGTTTCAATAACGACTTCTCGCAGTTCGACCGCTGGCTCAACTCGGTGGGGGTGGACTACACCTGTTGGCACAACCGCATGAACATTGGTCTCACCGCCGACTACATCCGTCGCCACAACGACAAGGGTTATTTTGAGAACCGTGGCCGTTTGGGTGTTCAGGTGACCTACTCTGAGGAATTCCGCCGTTTCAAGTTCACGGTGCGCAGCAAGGTGCTGGGCACCTTCTTCGACGAGCGCACGGGCGACCACCGCGTCAACCCACGAATCTATTGGCGCAATCGCCTGAAAGTCACCTACCAACCGATGAACAGTCGTTGGAAGTATGCCCTCTCCACCGAGCTGTTTTGGCTCACCAACGACCCCAAGAAAGGCGGCGTCGACAACCTGCGCACGGTGCTTTCGGTCGACTATCGCCTCTCGCGGAGGCATTATGTTTCGGCTTTTGCCCGCGTTGACAACGAACTTGGCGTGAAAGCCCCAGTTGACTTGTTCTATGTCGGTTTGACCTTCAAGGCGAAATATTAAAAGGTTAGCAATGAGGTTGAATTGCCCTTTTTTGTAAAAAAGTCGTTTTTCTTTTCAGGAAACGGCTTTTTTTCATTCTTGTTTCCTATTTTTGTACTCTCGAATAACCATCAAATCTAATCGATATGTGTACAAAACAAAAAATGAAAAAAATCGGCAGCATCGGCCTGATTGTCGCGGCGTTGCTGCTCGGCCTTCTACCGTCGTGCGGCAAGAAAGGGACGACAACGGGCGGCTCCACGACCTTCGTGGAACGCATCCAGCCGCTTGACGACGCTGTGCTGGCGCTGTTGGACAGCTACACTTCGGGCGTCATCGCCAATGGCGAGCCCATAGTGGTGCGTTTCAGCAATCCTGCGGAAATGAAAGTGAAGTATGGCGAGACTATTCCCGCCAAGGCCTTCGAGTTTACGCCTGCGCTGAAAGGCAAGGCCGTTTGGGTCGACGAGAACACCGTCGGATTCCAATACGACGGTATCGACAAGGACCAGAACTACGTTTGCAAGTTCAAGATGTCGGACTTTGTGGACGTGAAGGCCGACCAAACGTTGGAGTTCGGCTTCGGCGTGCGTCGGCAGAATTTCAGCATCGTCACGGTGCAACCTCTTTGCAACTCGAATGACGAGATGGGCTACCTGATGCGCATCGCCTTTGCCACGCCTGTCGACCAAGACGAAGCTGTCAATTTGTTTGACGAGTCTTTCCGCAAAAGCCATCCCGTTGAGGTGGCCAATGCGGGCAACAATGTCTATGACTTCACACCGCAAGGCTTTAAACGCCAAAATGCGGATTATCAGACAGATGTCGTCCTCGACGGCAAAGCCTTGGACTGCAAGGCCAAGATGCAACGCAGCCTGAAGGTGTACGCCAAGGACAAGTTCGAGCCGGTGATGTTCGATGTCGACAAGGCCGCCAGCAAGGGCACTTTGCTCTTCTCGCAGCCGCTGAAAGAAGACCAGAACCTCGACGGTTTCGTGAATTTCAACCAGAAATTGGGCTACAAGGCTGACATCAAGGGAAACAGGATTGATTTCTTCTTCGACAAGACTTCGCTTTACAGCTATCAATTGGAAGATTTGAACATGACCGTCAGCAGTGGCATTCGTGCCGCCAATGGTATGCTGTTGCAAAGCGACTATCCTTTTGACTTCGACCTCACCGACAACCTGCCCAAGGTGCGCTGGACCGACGATGGCGTCATCATCCCCGATGTGGACGAAACCACGGTCTATTTCGATGCTATCTGCCTCAACTCGGTGACACTGAGAATTGTGCGCGTGTTCGACGACAACATCCTCTCCTTCTTGCAGGACAATGAGTTGAACGAGACTTACGGTGTGCGCAAGGCGGGTCGTTTGGAGAAGAAGGTGCGTCTCGCCATCGACAACCCGTATGCCAACCAATGGAAGACGTTCCCCATCGTGCTGTCCGATTACATTAAGGTGGAGCCCGGCGCGATGTATCAGTTGAGCCTCAATTTCGGTCCTGCCGATTATACCTTCGCTTCCGACGAGATGAAAAACGCCGTGACGGAAAACGAAGCCTTGGAAGCCGACTATTGGGATGGCCAGGCCTACGACTATAGGGAATACAACTACGACGGCGAGTGGAACGACCCCAACGGCTACTACTATTATAACTATGTGGAAATGAAGAAGAACATCGTTGTCAGCAACCTCGCGGTGACCGCCAAGATGGGGCGTAACGATGTGGTTGACGTGTATGTCTACCGGATTTCGGATGCCACTCCGGCAATGGGAGCGCAAGTCACGGCTTACAACTTCCAAAGACAGGAGCTGGCCCAAGGCAGCGTTGATGCCCAAGGCCATGCACAGCTGAAGTGCGCCAACCGTCCCGCTTTCGTGATGGCTACGGACAATAAAGGCAGCAAGTCGGTGATCAAGTTGAGCGATGGCAATGCGTTGTCGTACAGTCGTTTCAATGTGGCTGGCGAGTCTGTCGAGAAAGGCGTTTCGGGCTTTGCCTACACCAACCGTGGTGTGTGGCGTCCTGGCGATGAGATGCAGCTCAACCTGATGCTGAACGATATGGAAGAGAGCATTCCTGCCGACTATCCCGTCGTCCTCGAAGTGCTGGATGCCACGGGTCGCCTCTATGCCAAGCAGGTGAATACCAAGCCTGTGAACGACATCTATTGCTTCAAGGTGCCGACCAATGTCAGCGACGAGACCGGCGTTTGGACAGCCCGTTTCAAAGTGGGTACGAGCATCATCACCAAGAGCCTGCGTGTGGAAACGGTGAAGCCCAACCGTTTGGAAATCAAGTTTGAACTGCCCGAGGTGGTCAGCTTGAGCAAAAACGAGCGTGTTGCCCTCGTTTCGAGATGGCTCAACGGGATGAAAGCCAACGGCTTGAAGGCCGAAGTCGACGTGAAGCTGCGCGGTGGCGAGACGACTTTCAAGAACTTTGCCAACTACTCCTTCGTCAATGAAACACAAGGTTTCGAGCCTCAAGAGTTGTCGCTTTTCAGTGGTCAGCTTAATTCGGAGGGCGTTGCCAATGTGGGCTTCGGTCCGCTCAAGGATGTCTACGCTTCGCAAATGATGAATGGCACCTTCACGGTGAAGGTCTTCGAGCAGGGTGGCGACTTCAGCATTGCTTCGTTCAAGACCAAACTCTCGCCATACCAGCGTTACGTTGGCGTTGACCTGCCCGAATCCACGGCAAAATACGGCAGCTATTACGACACCGACAAGGACTGGAAGTTCGACATTGCCATGGTCAACGAGGACGGGACGGCCTGCAAGTCGGCGGTCGCGCTGGATTATGCGCTTTACCGGTTGGATTCCTATTGGTGGTGGTCGAGCGAGGATGAATACAGCTTGCAACGCTATGCCTCAGGCACTTACAAGGCTCCCGTGAAAAACGGCACCTTGACCTGCAACGGCACGACCTCGGTCACCTTCAACATCCCGGAAGACAAATGGGGCAGCTATCTCCTCGTCGTCAGCGACAAGCAAGGCGGCCACACCTTCGCCAAGGTCATCAGCTTCGACTGGGGCTACGGCCATTCGTCGACGGCTTCGGGCGCACCGGCTCAACTTTCGATGAAGTCGACGGCTGAAAGTTATCAGGTGGGTGAGAAAATCGTGGTGACCTTCCCCGCCAACGAAAAGGCCAAGGCTTTGGTGACGGTGGAAGCCAACGACCGCGTGCTGCAAACCATGTTGGTCGAAAACCTTGGTCAAGAAGGCAAGGTGGAAATCACGGCCACTGAGGAAATGATTCCGAATGTGTATGTCTATGTGGCTCTGATTCAGCCGCATGATGCAGCCAACGACCTTCCTATCCGTCTCTATGGCGTTATCCCTGTGAAGGTGGAAAACAAGAAATTGCAGCTGCAGCCCAACATCAATGTTCCTGAAACGGCCAACACGAAGAAAACCCTTGACGTGAAGGTTTCGGAGGCCAACAAGCAACCGATGACCTATACCTTAGCCGTTGTCGATGAAGGCATTCTCGGCCTCACCAACTTCTCGACGCCGAATCCTTACGGCTACTTCAACAGCAAGCAGGCTTTGAGCGTCCGCACTTGGGACAACTACGCCAACATTGTTGACGCGTTCAGTGGCGAGCTTGGCTCTGTTTACGCCATCGGCGGCGACGGCATCCTCAACCAGGAAATCACCCTTGACAACCGCTTCAAGGCCTACGCTATCACCTTTGGGCCTTTCGAGCTGAAGGCGGGCGAAACCAATACGCATAGCTTCGAGGTTCCGCAATGCTCAGGCGCGTTGCGCTTCATGGTGGTGGCCAAGGGCAACGGCAAGGCTTTCGGCTCGGCTGAAAAGCGCATGACCGTCGTCGACCCGATTAACTTGTACGCTTCCGCTCCGCGTGTGGTGGCACCTGGCGACGAACTGAACCTCAAGGTGCAGGTGCAAGCCCCCACGATGAAGGGCAAGACCTTGCAAGTGAAGTTCGAGAACAAGAACCTTGAACCCGTTGGCAACCTGCCCACTTCGGTGACGATTGACAACAACGGTGAGGGTTTGGTTGCGGTCAGGTCCAGCATCCCCAATACGTTGGGCAATGCTGAACTGAAGGTTTCGGTGACGGGCGATGGCTACACCGCCGAGTCGTCGACAGTGATGCCCATCCGTATGCCTTACGCCGAGCGTCGCAACACCATCACCAAGGAAATCGAGGCAGGGCAGACGGTTAGCGTGCCGTTCAACCTCGACGGCATGACGGGCACGCAGCAAGGCAACATCACTGTTTCGAGCCTGCTGCCCGTCGACCTCTTTGGCCGCATCGATTACCTGATGGACTATCCGCACGGCTGCCTCGAACAACTCACCTCGAAGGCGTTCCCGCAGCTTTATCTCAACTATTTCGTCCAGCTCGACGACAAGGAGAAAGAGGAGATGCGCAACAACATCGAGTCGGCCATCACCAGCCTGAAGTCGTATCAGAAGTCCGACAACTCGATGACGAATTGGATAGGCGGCAAATACACTGACCCGTGGACCGAGATTTATGCGTTGCATTTTCTCGTTGAGGCCAACAAGCAAGGCTACAACGTGCCGCAGTATTTCCTCGACGGCCTGCTGAGCTACCAAGCCAACCGCGCCAAGCAGTGGAAGAACAACCCCGACTTCAAGCAAGGCGAGACCATCCAGGCCTACCGCTTGTTCGTTTTGGCCTTGGCCGACAAGGCTGAGATGGGTGCCATGAACCGTTTCAAGGAAATCCAGATGAACTACGACCTTACCAAGGCTTTGGCCGCTGCCGCCTTCGCCCAGACGGGTAAGACCAGCATCGCGCAGAACTTGTTGCCCGTTGTTGGCGAAGACCAGCAGATGTCCGATTACTACACCTCATTCGGCTCCCGCACCCGCGATCTGGCCATGTATGCCTACACGCAGATGCTTTGCGACGTTGACCAACAAACGGTGCAGAACAACATCAATAACGTGTGCCGCATGATGAGCACCAACCGCTGGATGGACACCCAGACCACGGCCTTCTCGCTCTTTGTTTTGGGCAAGTATGCCGAGAAGACAGGACTCAATAAGGCTAACCTTTCCGCCACGGTGAAGGTGAACGGCGACGAGCGCACCTTGAACACCAACATGGCCTCGGTGGGCTATGGCTTCACGCCGAAGTTGGGCAGCAACACCGTCGAGATCAAAAACAACACCGACCAAACGATGGTGGCCAACCTCTTCACCAAGACCTCGGTGGCCGAGTACGACATGAACGAAAGCGGCAACCTCATCAAGATGACGGTGAGCTACACCGACAAGAATGGCAATCCTGTCAATCTGAGCAACCTGACCGCTGGCACCGACATCAAGGTGCAGATGACGGTAACCAACCCAAGCGAGTGGCAAGTCACGGAGCTGGCGCTGTCGTACTACCTGCCTTCGGGTTGGGAGTTGGTCAACGACCGCCTGAGTGGCGACATGACTGGCAACGAAGGTGCCAAGCACATCGACCTCCGCGACGACCGCGCCTACTTCTACTTCGACCTGATGCCAGGCGCGAAGAAGACCTTTACCTTGAAGGCCAACGCCACCTACGAGGGCAACTACATGATTCCCGCCGTGCGCTGCGAGGACATGTATAAAGCCGAGATCTATTACCAGATTCCGGCCCGTGGGTGTGTGGTGAAATGAGCATCGTGACTCTGAATTGGAAAATAGTGGCAGGCCTTGTGCTTGCCACTATTTTTTGTGTCGGCGGGAAAAAGTTGGGAAAAATTGCTTAATATTGCAGTTCAAAAGGAAATGTCATGAGCAAGTCCCCTGTTCAGGCGAATTTGCAATTCGCCCACGGTGAGTATAAGAATTTGTAATTCGGAAACTACAAACAAAGATTAGAAGATAAAAGGATGAACCTGACAAGAGTGTTATATTTCACCACCTCAACGGTGATTGATTGGGTCGATATTTTCACGCGCCCAATCTATCGTCACATCATCATTGATTCGCTTTCCTATTGCCAATCACACAAAGGACTGAATATCTATGCTTGGGTGTTGATGTCGAATCACCTTCACATGATAGTGGATACAAACGAGGACACTACGGTGAAAAAGGATTATTGAATGTCGAATTGATAAGTTGAACAATGAAGAATCGGATTACAAATCCTTATACTCGACACAGCCGCATTGCAAATGCGGCTGAACACTCTTCCAAGTGTAGCTTTAGTTTGGGCGAATTTGCAATTCGGCCACAGTGAGATACGAATTTGTAATTTGGAAATCAAAAACAAAGAGGAATGAGATGAAGAAACCTGTAAAACATGGAAAAGCTAAAATAGTTATAATAACTATCGTCGGCCTCTTCCTAGCCTTCCTCTGCGTCCCCGTGCCGCGCTTCGAGAAGCCTTATTCTACGGTGCTGACGGCGAGGAACGGCGAACTGCTCGGCGCGAAGATTGCCGACGACGGGCAGTGGCGTTTCCCTGCCTCGGACAACTATTCCCCGAAGTACGTCGCCTGCCTCCTTGAGTACGAGGACCGCTGGTTCTTCTTCCATCCGGGCTTCAACCCCGTCTCGTTCGTCAAGGCGTTTGTCGACAACGTGAAGGCAGGGGAGGTGGTGCGCGGCGGCAGCACCCTCTCGATGCAGGTGGTGCGTATGTCGCGCGACAACCCGCCACGAACCTACGCCGAAAAGCTGTGGGAGGTGGTTTTGGCCATGCGTCTCGAGCTGCGCTACTCTAAAAGATCCATCCTCAACATGTATGCTGCCAACGCGCCTTTCGGGGGCAATGTGGTGGGCATCGATGCGGCGGCGTGGCGTTATTTCCATACCACGCCCGACAACCTCTCGTGGTGCGCGGCGGCCACCCTCGCGGTGCTGCCCAATTCGCCGGCGCTGATTCATCCAGGTCGCTCTCGCGACCGCTTGGAACAGAAACGGAACGAACTGCTTCAGCGTCTTCCCAATTCCAAAACCTTCATTCCCAAACGCTTAAACGTTCCAGAATTGTCGGAGGAAGACGCGGAATTGGCTATGATGGAGGATATCCCCAATCGGCCTTACGACATGCCCATGTTGGCCTATCATTACCTCAGCGACCAAGACAAGCAGCACCACGGCCAGCAAATCGCCTCCACTATCGACTACAACTTGCAAATTGCGGTGACCGACGTCATGGATCGCCAGCACGAGGTGAACGTGATGAACAACATCGACAATGCGGCAGTGTATGTGGTTGATTACCTGAATGATGAAATCGTTGCCTATGTGGGCAATAACAAAAATGCCTCCGATGCCGCCATGGTCGACATGGTGAAGGCGCAACGCTCAACGGGCAGCATTCTCAAGCCCTTCCTTTTCGCAGCCATGCTCGACGAAGGGACATTGCTCCCGCAGATGGTCTTGCCCGACGTGCCGATGAGCCTTTCGGGTTTCACGCCGAAGAACTACAGTGGCGAGTATTGGGGCGCAGTGCCTGCCGACAAGGCCTTGCAGAACTCGCTTAACGCGCCTTTCGTCCATCTGTTGCGCGAATACGGTCAGCAGCGTTTCCACAGCCTTTTGAAACAGCTGCCGCTGAAAGGCATCGTCTTCGATGCGGAGCACTATGGCTTGTCGCTCATCGTGGGTGGGGGAGAGGCGTCGCTTTTCGACATCACCAACGCCTATGCCAAGATGGGACGCAAGTTGGCAGTGCACGTGAACGAAAACTATAATGAGAAGGTGAACGAGAAAGAATCACCGTTCTCCGCCGAGGCCATCGCCGAGACGTTCAACGTGATGAAAGGCCTGACGCGCCCCACGAGCCAAATAGGGTGGGGGGGCTTCTCGTCGTCGGCGCAGGTGGCGTGGAAGACGGGCACCAGCTTCGGCTTCAAGGACGCTTGGGCGGTGGGCCTCACCGACCGTTATGTCGTTGGCGTGTGGGTGGGCAACTCCGACGGCGAGGGTCGTCCGGGCCTGACGGGTGTGGGCGTGGCGGCTCCCATCTTGTTTGACGTGGTGGGCAAGCTCAACGACAGTTATCGCTATCCTGCCAACACTTCGGAGAGCATCGAGGTTGAGGTGTGCGCCGAGTCGGGCTATCCGAAAGGCGAGTATTGCCCGCAGACTAAGAAAATCCGTGTTGTCAACGTGGAGAACCACACGGGCGTGTGCCCTTATCATAAAAAGGTGTTCTTGGATGCGTCGCGACAGTTTCAGGTGCGCCCCGACTGCTATCCCGTCGACCAGAAGTGCTACGAGGTGTATTATGTCCTGCCGCCTGTGATGGAATGGTTCTACAAGAAGCACTCGCCGTTGTTCCGTCCCTTGCCGGCCTTTTATCCTGGCTGTGGCACGGCGCATCCCGACGAGGTGATGGCTTTCGTCTATCCCAAAAGCGACGCCAAGGTGAGCATCCCCATCGGCATCCGTGGCGACCGTCAGCAGGTGGTCTTCGAGATTGCCCACCGCAACCCGCAAAAGACGATTTATTGGACCTTGAACGATGAATTTTTGGGCCAAACGCGGCTCAACCACCAGATGCCCATCGACGTGGAGAAGGGCACCTATCGCCTCCGTTGCGTGGATGAGGACGGCGTGGAGTTGAATCGGAGGATTGTGGTGCAATAGCTACTGATTCTACATTTTTTGTATTTTTGCACCATAACAACAAAAAAGATAGTATCCGTAGAATAAAAATTTAAATATAGTAACATATTGATAATAAAGCGTTTGGCTTGCTTTTGAGGTTTGGAGAATCCGGAAAATTTGAAAAATACCACAAAAAGAAAGGCGAAATGCTCGCGATTTTCAGGTCGTGAGTTTCGTTATTTGTGGTGTTGGGCATTCCGGAGCCTTCCAAGCTGATAACTGGTTCACGACTTTCGTTGTCAACGACTTATAAAATCGCGATGGAAGACTTTCACTTCGGACATTTGATTCAGGCCGAGCTTAAGGCTCAGGGACGAACCGTCACCTGGTTCGCCAAGGCCATCCATTGCGACCGCACCAATGCGTATAAGATATTCAACAACAGCCATATAGACTCTGAATTGTTGTTCCGCATTTCGCGTGTTTTGGGGCATAATTTCCTGCTCGATGCCGCTCGCTACCTTGAGGAGTCGATGTAAAAAAAGTGTAGCGAATTTCTCTACACTTTTACAGGTGTGACATGAAATCTGTCTTTACGCGACAATCCATTCCTTAAGCGTCTTGGTTTCCTGCGAGAAGGCCATGCCAATCTTGACCACGGGCTTGCCGTCGGCTTGGTAGGGGATGGCGTAGTTTTTTGAATTAATCTGTTCCAATGCCTCCTGCGCCGTGCCGTGCATTTTGAGTTCCATCACGTAGACGGCGTCAGGCATGAACACCACGAGGTCGGTGCGGCCCCGCGCTACTTTTACCTGAGTGAAGGTCCTCGCATTGAACATGGAGAACACGACAAAGGTCAGCACTTCGTAGTAGGCTTCGTATTTCGCGATGTCGTCCAGCTCCTTTTCGCCGAAGTCCAAGTAAGGGATGGAGGCAAAATAAGCTTGCGTGTGCTTAAGTGCAGCTTCGATGTCGTGATCGAGCAGAGCTGCATAGAAGTCACCGGCGAAGCCGCGCGGACTGGTGTTGGGAAGGTTCAACATGCGTGACATGAAGTTGTCCATAAAACCCACCTTCACCTCCGCGTTGGGGAAGTCGAGGGTGTATTTGTCGCTTTTGAAGTCGTATCCCTTGATGGTGAGGTATCCGCTTTGGTAGAGCAACGGCAGCGCCGATGTCATCCCCTCGGTTGGGGTGTCAAACTCTGTCGCCGGCACCTGCATCTGTGGCAAGTCGAGCAGGTTGGTCTTGAATCGTTTCATCTCCTCAAAGAGGAAGGTGGGAGTGCCGCTGCCGAACCAGTAGTTGCCCAAACGCCTGTCGGTGAGCACGTTCATCAGGCTGTATGGATTGTAGATGTCCTCCGATTCTTCGCAAAAATGGTAGCCGTCGTATTGCAGTTTCAGCATGTCGTACATTTCCTCTTTCGTGCATCGGTATCTTGCCGCCAAACCCTCTATGTCGACATCGAAGGTCTCGACCAGCTCATCCCTTGTTATGCCGCAAAGTGCCGAATACTGTGGCATCATTGAGATGTTGCGCAGGTTGTTGAGCGTGGAGAAGATGCTGAGTTGGCTGAACTTGGTGATGCCCGTGATGAAGATGAACTGCTCGTCGGCATCGCAAGCCTTCACCACTTGGTAGAATTCCTGCATGATGCGGCGTACGGTTGACAATTCTTCGGGTTGGTTAAGATAGTCAAGCAGTGGCGCATCATACTCGTCGAGGATGACGGCGACTTTCAGTCCTGTGGCCTCGTGCGCCTGTTGAATGAGCTTCTTAAACCTTTCGCCAGGCGATCCTTCGGTATGTGGCCAATTGTATCGTCGCTCATGCAAGTCTATCTGGCTATGCAACTCGTCGATGATTTGTTGCATTTCCCATTTGTTCTTGCACAGGCTTAGGTCGAAGTGCAGCACGGGGTGCTGTTTCCAGTCCTGCTCCAACTTGGCGATGGCCAAGCCCTCGAACAGATCCTTTCGGCCTTGGAAGTAATATTTCAATGTGCTGCAAAGCAACGACTTGCCGAACCTGCGCGGACGGCTGAGGAAGACGAAATCGGATTCTTTTGTCATCCTATAGATTAAATCCGTTTTGTCGACATAGATACGGTTGTTTTGTCTGATCTTTTCAAAGTCGGCGATGCCGGCGGTATAGAGTCTCATTTGTTCCATGGTGGAGCTGTTTTTCGGTGCAAAGATAGTCAAATTCCACCATGCGTGCAAGTAACGGCTCGATTGTAGCGAATTTTTCCACAATTCCGTAGCGTGATGCGAAACGCTGTCCATCAGTTGTTTACGTTTATTATCCCGACTTTTGCAAACGAATTGTGTCAGAAAACCATGATGCAACAATATTCTATGTAAACAAATGTAAATCAAAAAGTTGAAAAATGAAAAATACATGCGTTCGGCACGATATTGGCTCTGATTTTCACGCGGGTCATTTCCTTCGCGACCTCTTGCATGAGCAAGGGCACGATGTGGTATGGCTTGCCGCCCAAGCGGGCATGGAACAACCAGTTTTGGCCACCCTCCTCGAACAACCCAATATGGAAGCCGAACTCTTCGTGCGTATGGGATTGCCTATGCAGCCGCTGTTCTTCAAACGCATAGACGAGCTGGTGCTTGGGGCTGGGAAGGCCATGGCATATAACTAACTAAAAGACAATGAAAACAATGATACAAATACAAATGATGAAACGACACCGTATATTAATAATAACTGTTGTCCTAGCCATATTGCATCTTCCTGAAACAGTACAGGCTCAAACAAGGTATTATATCAGTTTGTTCGAAAGCGCAGTGAATGTTACTGCGGCTGGTAAAATGAATAACGGAAAGATTTGGCTAAACGGCGCATGGACACAATTAAGTGATGCAAACGCTATAACAATCAATGAAAATGATATATACGAAATAGGAATGTGGAGAATCGCGGATGGCGACCCTACAGCTGGAAATAATCCTTCTGCTGGTACTACTGATCAAGTAACTAAAACTTGTGGAGGTACTGTCAATATTGTGAATCGTTATGAACGAGAATTGTCTGTGCTGTCTGAATGGAACACCCGAGCGACAGCCATTGGATACAGAACCACAACTAACAATATTGAAATTGGTAACATCGGAAAGACGATTAATATTTGCCTAAACAGTTGCTGGATTACCTCACGTCTTAGTTTGCGATTTTTCTCCAAGAATGCTAACAACCATTTTAATCTTCGGCTCAAAGGAGACAATCGCGTATGTAGCATTGAGTATCTTAACAACACAGATGGGGCGACATTGACCATTATGGAAGAATCTGGCTATACGGGAACCCTCACTGCAGGTGGTGCTAATGAAGACAATAGCGTTATTGGTAGTTGTAATGGTAATTATGAAAGTTGGACAGCTAATGAGTGTAGCTGCAAAGGTTTGGTTTTCGAAAGTGGAACCATCTATGCGGGTGCTGGTAGGTTTACAACTGGAGGAACATATTATAACTATGGTCGTTGCACAGTCATAGGTGGTGGCGGCAATAAAGATGCTGAAATTACCATTAGTGGTGCTACTGTTACTGCAGTGACTTCATCCAGAGGAACGGCTATTGGAGGAGGAATGGGCGGTCTTAGTCAAGGTGGAGCAGGAAAAGTAACCATCACTGATGGAGCTGTTTATGCATACAATTACGGCTATAAAGATGGCAGTGAAGATGTGAATATTGCTTGTGCCATTGGTGGTGGAAGTTCAAAGGGAACACAGGGTAATACGGGAGACGTGACAATTAGTGGTGGATATGTCTATGCCCAATCTGTCGGTGGATCGGCAATCGGAGGAGGATGCAGCCGTTCTGCTGCCGGTGGCAATGCAATCATTTCGATTTCGGGCACAGCCAATGTTGAAGCTAAAAGTATAGCAGGCACTGTGTATGATCAAAACAACAGTAATCCGACAGTTTCTGTGAATGCAGGTACTGCAATTGGAGGAGGTTCTGTTAGCAATTCAAGTTCGGTTTCCGGTGGTACAATCACGTTTTCTATGACTGGCGGCACTTTAAAGACAGGCTCTTTAGGTGGTGGCAGCAATGCAGGTAATGTGTATGGTTCTGGTACAGTCACCATCAAAGGCGGCAGCATTAACGGACAGTTTGTACTCTCGCCACCTTCGTCAGGCCATAGTTCCTTCACTATGAGCGGGGGTACCATTGGTGGCAAACTCTCTGGATATACATATCTGCAGCCCAATGGCTATGCCCTATGGATGAACGATTCAAATGGTGAAGTTACCATCAACGAGACGGATGGAACCACTATTATTTCAGGTTGCACAGGAGCAACAAATGGTGGTGCCATCTATTTGACGGCTGGCACTTTCAATATGTCGGCTGGCACCATTTCAAGTTGTTCTGCTACGAGCCATGGCGGTGCAGTGTATATGGGTGGAGGCTATTTCACCTTGCAAGGCACAGGAAAAATACAAGGCTGTTCTTCCACGGGTGGCAATGGAGGTGCCGTGTATATGGATGGAGGGTCGGTCACCATACAGGCAGTCGGCAGCAACACCCCATCGATGGACGGTAACTCAGCGAATAATGGTGGCGCACTTTTCATGAACGCTGGAAGTTGTACTATCACAGCCTGCAACATCGGAACGACAACGGCCAACCATGCTACTGTCAGTGGCGGAGGTATCTTTACCAATGGTAGCATCGGTTTCTCAAATGGCAGCATCAGTAACAACACAGCTGGTACAAACGGTGGTGGCATTTGTATTTCCTCAACGGGTACGCTCAATATATCTGGCACGGCTTCGATTTCGGGCAACAACGTGACGAGTGGCAACGGCGGTGGCATTTATCAAGGTAATGTCATGACTGCTGACGGCAGATCACTCAACATTAGTGGCAACACCAAAGGCACGGCCAAAGCCTTGACAGCCAACAATGTCTATCTGCCCAATGCAAAGATCATCGCGGTCGGTGAAGATGCCATCGCTTCGGGCATCAATGTCGGTGTCTATACCGAAAATGTTGCCACGTCGGGGACAGACATCCCTGTGTTGACAGGCAGTGCCACCAAACTTACTGCTGTATACAACGCATTACAGCTGGGTACAGCCCGGCTCACCGACGACCGCAACGTGCCGCAACGCGCAAAATACACCAGTGCTGACAACAACACGATTTACTTTGCCCTCCCGGAATTCGACTATGGTCCTTACACCAAGCCCTTCGCCGGCCCCATCAGCAATGCCGACTCGCTCTATAAATTCATGTGTTGGGTGAACGGCGTGAACGGCTTCACCAGCACACATGCCTCACAAAACGCCGAGGTGACCGCCGACATCAACATGAGCGGCATCGATTATTGGATTCCCATTGGAGAGTTGGCGCACTACACGGGCACTTTCAACGGCAACGGCCACACGATTAGTAACCTCAGCATCAGTGCTATTGACGAACATACCAACTACGGAGTGTTCGGGACCATCACCACCAAAGCCAATATCAGCGACGTTTTCGTGCATGGATGCAGCTTCAACAAGAACGAAGCCGGTGTTATGGGAACAATAGTGGGCTTGATGCAAGGCGGAACACTGAAAAACTGCGGCGGCGACGGCACACTTACCGCCGTTCATACGGATTGCATCACGGGAGGTCTCGTCGGCCAGGTGACAGGCGGCACCATCCAATCGTCGTTTGCCATGCCTACGATGGATGGCTACCAGATGGGCGGCTTGGTAGGCGCGAACAGCGGCAACCTCTACAACAGCTTCGCCAACCCGAAATTCACCAATAGCGGTAGCGGCTATATGGGAGGCCTTGTGGGCGTGAACGCCGGCACGGTGGAGAACTGCTACGCCCGCATCCAAAACGCTACAGCACCAAGCAACACCTATTTCGGCTATCTCGTCGGTGATAACACGTCCGGCACTTTGAATTACTCCTATGCCCCCGCAAACACCTATACGGCCTCGGGTAAGACGGGTACGCAAACCGGCTTGAGCACCTTTGGGGTCACTTCGGCTAATGCCTACGACTATCGTGCTCGCGACAACCAAGTTGCCACCACCAACGCTTATGCCCCGACATACGACGCACACCATCTGGTTGACTACCAGCTGAAGAAATACCTCAACAAGTGGGTGGATACGAAGAACGGTAGTTCAAGCACATACGCCGGATGGACGCGTCCGACCACCCAGGCCATCAACGACGACTACCCACTGCTGAAGTTGCACGGCTTCAACGCTGTGGCGGCCACGAGCGGTGAGATTTGCCTGGAATATGGCGACATCAACACCCTGCTGACGAGCCATGCGACGGCAAACAATACTATCTTGTTCTACGGTAGCAAGGCAGGCGTGAATTCCAACAGCGGTTCGGCAGCACCGCTCTACATCGACGAGGATGCCGTGCTGACGCAAAATGGTACTATTCAGGCATACGTGGGTGTGACCCTCGACAACTCTGCCTGCCACAAGGGCGCCAACCCAACCTTCGGCGGCGGCACCGTTGACTACACCGACTGGCACTTCTTCTCGAGTGCCTTGACCGCTGCCCCCATTGGCATTGACTACAACAACGACAACACGGAGTACAAATACAACGAGAACAGCTTGCTGCCGAAATACCAGTTCACCAGCGCCAACGGCTATTTCCCGACCAGCGTCTATGGCGGCACCTACGAGACCAACTATTACCCCGATTGGGACCTCTACGCCTACTATGAGCCGGACTACCACTGGATCAACTTCAAGCGCAACGGCAACAGCCACTGGCACGAAGACCTGATGCCAGGTGAGCCGGAGGCGAACCGCCCGAAAATCAACTACAAGTCGAACGGTACGGGTGCGGACTACACCAATGAGACCAACTTTATCCCCGGTCGCGGCTACATGGTGGCCCTCAAGGAGGAAGGCTGCCTGCAAGCCTACGGCACCTTGAACCAGGGCGATATTAATGTCCCCGTAACCAAGACCAAGGGCATCGAGTGGACCACGCGCGAGGGCCAGAACCTCCTCGGCAACCCCTACCAGAGCTATCTCGACTTCGATGCCTTCGCTGCCAATGCCACTAACGCCAATCTGTGGAACTCAGGTACTGACCCGTTCTACATCATCATGGACGAGGACAAGGCCGACTACGTGACCTACACGAAGGGCCAGACCCCCAACGAGGCCCGCGCCGGCAGGTATCTCCACCCGCACCAGGGCTTCATGATCAAGGTCGGCAGTTCCGGCACAGAAGCCTACTTCGACAACACGATGCGCTCGGTGACGATGGACGAAGGCTGGAGTTCCTCCTTCCGTGGCGGAGACCGGCCCAACTATGCCTTGGTCAACCTGTTCGCCCAAGACGCCAACGGCAACCGCGACATGGTGACCGTCGAGCTGGGTCGACCCGACAAGGGCGGCCTGCTCAAGTCGCACGTGCCAGGCACCAGCACCGGCAGGCTCTTCTGCAGCTATGAAGGCAAGAGCTACGACCTCGCCTTCACGCAACCTGGCCTCACCGAGGCGGCCATCCGCTTCACCACCAAGGAGGACGGGGAATACACGATGACGTGGAACACGCAGAACGGCGACTTCAGCTACCTGCACCTCATCGATAACCTGACGGGCACCGACATCGACTGCCTCACGACCGACGAATACAAGTTCAGCGCGCGCACGAGCGACTACGAGAGCCGCTTCCGTCTGGTGTTCGACTACACGGGCATCGAGGAAAACGGCGAGGACGGCGCATCGGCATCAGCGACCTTCGCCTTCATGATGGGCGACCAGTTGGTGGTCAACGGCGAAGGCACGCTCCAGCTCTTCGACGTGACAGGCCGCCTGCTGCTCACCGCCGAAGTGAACGGCGTGCAGACCACGATGCCAAAGCCCAACACGGGCGCCGGCATCTACTTGCTCCGCCTCACAGGAGTTAACGGAAGTAAAACCCAGAAAATCGTGATACCATGAGATATTTGAAACAGTTCACCATATTGGTTCTCGGCTTGATGATAGCCACAGCCTCGCAGGCTCAGATCCTTGTCATGGAAGGCGAACAGAACACGCTCCGTACCGGCACCGTCGACAACGGCAACTTAAACAATGTCATCTTCCACGAGTCGCAGAACGACCAGACCAACTTTACACCTCTGGGCGACGGCATCATGCTGCTCGCCGCCTTGGGAGGAGTTTACCTCGTGAATAAACGTAAAAACAAGAAAAACAAATAATTAAATAAATGTCAAACGAATAAATTTAGTACGAATCAAATGACAACAAACGTAAAAATTAAAACCTGGCTGAGTAGTAGTTTATTGCAGCTAAAACTACATACTATGAATTTCCCAATCATAGTCTTACTCTTGTTGTTTTGTGTTGATATTTCAAATGCACAGAATTCAAATAAGGCTTATGTGAACCCTGATAATCCGATTTCTGCCTATGGTGGGCAAATTGTGTATATGAATTTGGCTGCTGGTAACATTGATATAATGAATGGTGATCACCAAGTTAAATATTACGAGTTTGATAATAACGGAGTCCCTCAAAGAAGATACCTTACTGCTGATAGCGATGTATTATATTACATTTATATGGCGCAACCGAACTCCGGATATGGGCCTTCGAATTTGCCAGTTTATGCACCTGTTACTACAACAAGTGGCGGCTCCCTTGAAATTGTCAATGCAACAGATGTCAGGGGATTGATTGACCAATGGAATGAAACTGTTGCTTCAAATAACGCTGGCTTGCCTGCTAACCAAAAGAGGTTTAGCACTCCACATAAGATTTACACTACATGTGTTGGTAGACTCAACATTTGTTTGGACAATATTTGGTCGACATACCAGAATTATGATGTAGACCCACCATATTCCAAACCTGATAGCTTGCTTGCTGCTCTTGCTTTTTATCCTAATCCTGGCACGGAGGCAGGTCATTGTGAATTGAATGTTTATCTTAAAGGCGATAATCGTTTGGGACAAGTTTTATATGGTTCTCGAGAGCTTACAAATTCTCATATTATTTTTCGAAGTGCTGAAGGCAATGGTGAGATAAGTGGCACACTTCTGGCTGCTGACATTGATCCCGATAACCAGACTTGGACATATTATGTTCCAAATTATGGGAATGTGCACGTCCCTTATAATCGACATAATGCAGTTATTGGAGGTACTAATTTTAAAAAGAATTCAAGAGGCATTGAAATAAAAGGAGGAACTATTTTCGCAGGTGGTGTATATCTTGATAATTGTACAGCAATTGGTGCAGGTTCAAATGGATTTGGTGAGGTGACAATTGATGGTGGTCAGGTCACTGCGGTTTGTTCTTCAACTGGTGCTGCCATTGGTGGGGGCATGGGATGGACGAGCTATGGTGGAGCTGCTGATGTTACTATCAATGGTGGTGATGTTTACGCCTATAATTTTGGATATGCCTGGCAATTTGATGAGATATTACGATTTGTCCCATCCACAGCCATAGGAGGGGGAAGTTCATACGGTAATAAATGTAATGCATGTACCGTCACTGTCAATGGCGGAAACGTGTATTCGCAAAGTATAGGTGGTGTTACCATGGGAGGTGGAGGTAGCGGTATGAAGACTGGTGGTGATGGTAATGTATATATCAATGGAGGCAACGTTACTGCGAAAAGTTTACCAGGTACCATTACGGCCATAGGAATGCCCGGTAATCCTACAATAGTTGTTCCTGCGGGTGCAGCTATAGGCGGAGGAACAGGTGGTACAGGAACCAGTGATCATATTGCTTATGGAGGCTCCTCTGTAGTTACAATCACTGATGGTAATTTATATGCTGGATCTGTTGGCGGTGGTTTTACTAACGATGAAAGAGGTAAGATTGGATCTGCCACGGTTACCATCTCTGGAGGCGTTTCTCAGGCTCAGTTTATCATGGCGGGAGGTAGCGCAAATCCATGTAGTTTTACAATGACTGGTGGCACAGTTCAAAACTCTGACTATACGAGTGCAGAATTCATACTCTTGAAGCCTAATGGAGGTGCGGTATGGATGGATGATGCTACTGGTACGGCAACCGTTTCTGGTGGTACTATCCGAAACTGCAAAGCTGATAACGGAGGAGCTTTTTATATGACTGGTGGCCAGTTCACCATGAATGGAGGAACCATAGGTGGCGAGACTGTTGCCAATGGCAATTCTGCAAACCAATATGGTGGTGCTCTGTACATGGGCGGCGGTTCGTTCGAGATGACGGGCGGCAGCATCCAATACAACAAGGTCACCAACCATGACGGTGGTGGCATTTACATTGCCAGCGGCGGTACGGTCGAAATCAATGGCGGTACCATAGAGGGCAACCAAGCCCTGAACGGCAACGGCGGTGGCTTCTATGTCAACCCGGGTGCAGGCAAGACCACGACGATCAACAGCGACGCCGACGACACCAACATCACGGGCAACACGGCCAAGAACGGTGGCGGTGCGTACGTGGGCAG
>R27__coassemble_25_pt1 | contig 136251 bp, 108 predicted proteins | sample R27__metabat2_low_PE_013 | metagenome-assembled genome bin R27 | reverse complement strand
TCCGATAACCAATTGGTGCTCTTTTGATTGCTTATATCGAACTCACGTTAATATAGTCGTCGCTTGGCGTAATTGACTAACGTCGAATCTGGCGATTTGTGAGGAGAGCCTGCCACGAGCAAAGCGCGGTGGAAGCAATCCAGATGAAGAGATTTATTATCTGGACAGCTTTGCCGCGCTTTGCTCGCAACGCCTTGCAGTGACGTAAATCGTAAAAGAATGTTACTTTGCAATAGTGAACTTCTTGATTGTCACCTCTCTATCGTTTTGTATCCTAACAAAATACATCCCCTCAGACAAACCCGTCACATCAATTTGCTGGGTTTCTTCTGAGATGCGGCCTGACAGCAACGTTTGACCCGTTAGGTTGGTGATGCAATATTCGGTTTCTGCCTGTAGAGACGCGCCATGGCACGTCTGTACAAATAGAATTCCGTTGGTAGGATTAGGATAAACCTTGATTTCCATCGCGTTGTTCTCATCAACGGACAGCACATCCTTATCCAGACATTCCGACCAGGCAATGGTGTTTCCGCCATAGGCACTGATGCCGTATTTGTATTGCCCAATCGGCAGTGCATCCCAACCATAATCGACATATTGGGCATCGGCCACGTTTGAAGCAATCAGCTCGGCATTGCTTCCGTCGCAGTTGGCACGGTAGATGTCGTAGGTGTTGCCCACGGTGATGTCGTCGATGTAGAAGGCGTTGTCGTATTCGCCCTCATTGAGTTGGTTGGCATACTTCCATTCCAAGATGTGGTTGCCAGGGCCAATGGTCACCGTGTAGCGTGTCCACGGCACTTCGTCCTTCAAGGTCTCGCCATACTGCACGTTGTCGACAAAGAAGCCGCAGCCATTGAGCGGGAAGCAGCTGACGCGGGCATAATAGCTTACGACGCTCGTTGTGGGCAGGTTGACCGCCAACGAGATCTTGCTGTTGGAGAACATGCCCGTGTTGGTCGACTTGGCGCAATAGGTGCCTGTATTGGGTTGCGTGTCGGTGACGACCCAAGGGCTGGTGGCGTCGTTGATCCACATGTTTTGGTAGAAGTCACCCGACTCGAAGCCATCGTAAATGCCCGCAGGCAGGTTCCACGACAACGACACGCGCATGTTGTTGATGACCTCGGCCTCAATCTCAACTGTTTTCGTCAAGGTGACGTAGTTGGAGGGGAGCGAGGTCATGTCGTTGGCGAGTTGGGCAGTCACATAATAGGTGTAGCTGCCGCCATAGCTGAGATGGTCGGTGTAGGTGGTTGCTGTTAGGCCTGTGGCAATGGGCAGGCCGTCGCGGTAGACGGTATAAGAGATGCCTTCGGGGGCGGCAACCCAATTCAAGACGACCGTCTCGCCGTCGAAGTCGGCGGTGAGCTTGGTGGGACCGTGGTGGAACAAGGCGTTGATGGCGGCCAAGGCATCGATGCGACCCGAGCCGGTGATGTTGTTTTTCTTGCTGTTGCCGATTTTGACGGCGGTGAGTTCGATGATGGAATCGATTTCGGCGGGAAGTAGTTCGTGATTGGCTTCGAGGAGCAATGCCATCACGCCGGCGGCACAAGGCGTCGCCATCGAGGTGCCATCGTAGGCCACATAACCGTCGTTGGTCGCATAGTTGAGCGAGGTGATGTTTGACCCCGGCGCGGAGATGTCGGGTCGAATCAGTCCGGGCTTGGCAGCGTTGCCGTTTTCGTAGGGGTAGTCGTTATACTCGCCGATCTGTGCACCTTCGGCCCATGTGACAGGACCCACTGACGAAAAAGCGGAATGCGCGTCGTTGTTGTCGGTGGCGCCGATGCTGACCACCGCAGTGCGACCTCCGGTGAGGGTTTGGTCGGGGTGGAACCACGGTGGAGGGCAGTTGCCAGGCGACTCGATGTTGTAGGGGACGGGCTGGGCGTATTGGGTTTGGCCGTCATTGCCAGCCGCTACAGCCGCGACCACACCTGCGTCGAGGACAGTTTCGTACAATTGGCGGTAAACACTGTAACCTCCTACGCCTGGGTCGCCAAACGAGCAACTCAGGATGTCGGCTCCATGTTCCAAGGCAAACTCGACACCACCGATAAGCTCGGCGTCGCCACCTTGTCCCTCGGCACTCATCATCTTGATGGCCATGATTTTGGCACCAGGGGCGACACCCGTCTGGGTGCCAGCCGTGCCTTGGCCTGCCACGATGCCAGCGCAGTGGCTTCCATGGCCGTGGTCGTCCATGGGGTCGTCGTCGTGGTTGACGACATCGTAGCCGTGGTGGGGATATTCATTGCCACCATCCCACATGCTGTTGGCAATGTCGATGTGGTTGTAGTTCACGCCTGTGTCGAGGATGGCGACGATCACGTTTTGGCCAGTGAAGCCTGTGCTTTCATAATTCCAAACCGCAGGCGCGTTGATTTTGTCGACGTGCCAAGCGATGTCTTTGGCAGTGATGGGATGGGGCTTCTCTGTTTCGGGAACCATTAGACGCATCTCGTCGGCACCGACCCAAGCCACATCCTTGCGCTCGGTAAGTAGGGCGATGACTTCGTCGCTTGCCACGCAGCTGAACCCATTGATCGACCAAAACTGCTGGATTTGGTCAACATGGTTGGCATCTTTGAAACCCTTCAGGAAATCAATCACTTGGGCTTGTGAGGCGTGGCAAAACGCCTTACGTTCGGTGATGACGAAGTCGCGGCGTTGTTGCTTGGTCATGAGTGCCGTTTTTTGCGACAATTGGGTGTCTTTGTATTGTTCCGCCATCATCACGAGGACACGGTGACTGTTGGATTGGCCAAACAATGCATTGAAGCAAAGGGCCAAGAGAAGTGTAAAAACGGATTTTTTCATCTTATTTGGTTGATTTAGTATTGTTTACGATAAAGTGATTTTATTCCTTAACCTCACAAAAGGCTTTTCCACAAGGACATACAGGACGTATGCCGACGCAAAAACCAGCACCCAGTAAACGGGATAGGCAATGGCATAGCGACTCACGAATTGTGGGAAACTGTGTTCAAGGACTTGGAGCAGCAGCAGATTGGTAAGGAACATGGCGTAGGATAGCACGCTGATGCGCGAAACGATGCCTCCCCATCGGGTTTTGTATGATTTCCATTTCGTCAGGAGCGGGAACCACAGCGCGATGGCAAAGGCGGAAATCGTCAGATACAAGTTGTCATAATAGAAGGTGCCTGGAGTGCGGGGAATGATGCGCGTGGCAACAAACAGGGCTAAGCCTGCGACGAAACAGGCCACAGCAAGGCGCTCCCATTGCTTGGGATAATAGCTCATCAGCCAGGCAGCAAGCACGCCCATGTAGATGTTGTCGGTGCGCGAGGCCACCGTCTTGCGAATCCAAATGTCCCAACCGAAACGGTCGTGGATTTGGTCGGCCACTGAGAGGCGGAAGGCAATGGAAGCCACAACGAAAAGCAGGCACAGCCAAGGGATGTATCGTTTGGGTTTCGCAAAAAGGGAACAGAGGGTCAGAAGGAGCGGGAAGAAGATATAGAACCACCATTGAACGGACAGTGAATACGACTCCCAATAGAAGCCCCAGAAAGGCGTGAACAGGTTATGGGTGAACGTGGCAAATCGCCATAGGGGGAACGCCTGTAGGTCGCCTTCGATGACATGAAGTCGCACCAAAAGATAGTTGACCATCAGGATGAAAAGGTAGTTGGGCAGGATGCGCAACGCTGTCCGAACGTAAAAGTTGAGGGTCTTGGAGCGGCTGATGTGGTTGTCGTGCTGCTTGAGGTGGTTGATGAACGACTTCCCGATGAGGAATCCCGTTATGACAAAGAAGATGTCGACGCCGTGGGGCACGGGCATGTCGGTGAAACGATCGAGGGGCGTGTCGAAAAGGATCCGCTCAGCATGGCCTTGCACTACGCAAAAAATGGCAAACGCCCTCAAAAAGTCCAATCCGAAGACGCGTTTTCGGTCAATTTCGATGCTAAAGAAGCTGTTCATTCTTGGTTATTTCAATAGTACATTTCCGATGCGGCATTCGAGACAACGTTTGCGCTTGCAAAAATACGAATAAAGGTGTAACAAGGCCTGGGTTTGCATGGCATTTTCCGCAGTGATGCCGCAGGCCGCGAAATGGCGGATGATGGCATTATCCTCAGCCTCAGTCTCTTCGAGGAATTGCATCGCCGTCTCCCATACCGATTCGTCCTTGTGCAGTTTGCCGTAGCAAAACAACAAAGGCACCACCGCATTGATGAGCAACAGGTCGGCGGTGGCCTCGCCCAAATGTTTTGGTTGTGACCTTGTAGGGCTGTCACATTGTGGCAGCCGGTCACATCGTGGCAGCCCTTCACGTTTTTCAAACCGCCAATGCGTCTCCCAATACCCCGATGCGGCTACGTCAAACAAGGCCTTGACCTCGGTCGTGCCTTTCGCCGCCTTGATTTTGGAGAACAGACAGCCGTTTTTGTGGATGAGTTGCGCCATTTGGGCCAAACGGATGGTCGGGAAATTGGAAGGTCGCATCCGCATGAATTTCCACCGCTCGGCAGGCATGGTCAGCAGGTTGAATTTGGCACGCATGACGGTGAATTCGCGCTTCAGCAAGAGCGGATACTCCTCCGTGAAGTCGTCATCGAGGAAGCCCGCGCAGCCCATGAGCATGGCTTCCACTTGCAAGAGGTTGTCAGCGTGCTTCAGCAAGGTCTTGAAAGGCAAGATGTTGGCCAAATATTCAAAAGCCTCGTTGTTGACTTTCAGGCCAAAATAGCGCATCAGCAGCTTGTAGAGCGCGTCTTCCCAGTCGAACTGGTTGGATTTCAGGATTTTTGTGACGGCCTCCGACTTGCTTTCCAAGCGTTCCACGGCCATGCGGTCGAACCACGAGAGGCGGGTGAAAACAGGTACTTGACTGATGCTTTTCTCGCAAGGAATCCAACTTTTTGAGGAGATAAACCTTTGGTATTGGGCAAAAAGTCTTTCGTTGAAATGCCCTTTCAGTTCCAAAGTCGGGATGTCGTTGACTTTGGTGTCGTTTTCATACACGACATGCAGGACTATGTTTTGGTAGGCTTTGTCGGTCTGGTGGCCGTGGCGGTTCCAGTCGGAGGCTTTCACGTGGATTTCCACATGGCCGGCCCAGAGCTTGTCGCCGATTTGGATTTTGGCTTCAAGGAAGTCGGGACCCGAGTCGGTGTTGCGGTAGCCCGTGGCCACGATGTCAACCGCTTCGCCTTCCGTGGTCTTCAAGTCCTTGTCGGTCAGGCGGTTCTCCCAGATGTAGTATAGGAATTCTTCTCTCATTTCATTCTTTTTTTCGGGGTGTTGCCATTTCGCGGTAGCGACAACGGGTCATGACCCGTTGTTGGCAACGTCCCGAAGCAATAGTGTGTTACTTAATTTTCCAGCAATTCAACGGTTCACTGTCGAGCACGCCTTTCTTCGCGGCCCAGTCGATGAAGATGGAGCGGAGGTCGCGGTCGCTTTGCCAAACCACGTGGTTCTTGATGTCCTCTTGGGCCCAGCCAACGCCGTTGATGAGGTGGTTGCCGCCGCCCATCGAGCGGTAGGAGTTCATCACCACGTTGTATGTCTTGTCCATGTCGAAGGGAGTGCCGTCGGCCATGCTGAGGATATGGATGCGCTCGCCCATGGTTTTTTTGTCGGTCACTTCGTAAATGATGCCCGCAGCGCAGTCGAAGTTGTAGATGGGGCTTTTCATCTCGTAGGCGTATTCGAGGAAATCTTTCACTTCCTTGCCCGTCAAGGCCATGACTGCCAACGAGTTCTCGAAGGGATACCAGGTGAAGAAGTCGTTGACGGTCAGTGTCCCCGCTTCGATGGTCTTGCCGTTGCTGAGCGGAGCCGCCATTGAGATGTCGGCATGGATGCCTTCGGCCTCGACGGTCTCCATCTGGCAGCGGTGGATCTCGTCGACCCAGAGACACGGCTTGTTGAAGACATCGTCGCTGTTTATCGTCACGGGCAGCGTGGCCACCTTGCGCATCTTGTATTCCTCGGCGCGGTCGATGTAAGGCTGCACCATGTTGGCGAAATCGGGGTCTATGGCTTCGCCGTCGGTGGGCATCAATTCGACGCTGATTTTCGGTTTTTGCCCTTTCTTCAATGTCACTTCGGCCTTGGCCAGACCTTGGGCACGGTTGCCTGAGTTGAGCACGTAGACGGGATTGCCGTCGGTGCAAGTCAGTTTTTCGGCGCGGGCGCGGTGGTCGTGGCCGTATAAGATGATGTCGAAGCCCGGCACGTTTTCGGCCACCCATTTCGTGGCGTTTTCGCGACCCAAAGGATGGTCTTCGGGCAGGTTCTGCACCTGTGGCTCAAAGCCCGAGTGGAAAAGGCCCACCATCAGGTCGGGGTGCTCTTTCTCTTGGATGATTTTCACCCATTTCGCGGCGGCGGCTTCCAATTGCTCGAAGCGCAGGCCGAGGCGCAGGCGGTCGGGCACCCAGGTGACGACGTAGGGCGTCAGCAGTCCGAGCACGGCGACCTTGTAGCCTTCGCGCTCTATAATAATATAAGGTGTAAAATAAGGCTCGCCCGTCGTTTCGTCGATGACGTTGGCAGCCAAAACGGGCATCTTCGTCTCGGAATAGACGCGGTCGAACACTTGTCGGCCTGCTTCGATGTCGTGGTTGCCTACGGTGGCCGCGTCGTAGGGGAAATAATTGAGGAATTCGGAGGTGAGGTTGGGGTGACTGGCATCTTGGTTGGAGCAATATTGGAACACGGTGCCTTGCAGGTCGTCGCCGTTGTCGAGCAAAATGAGCTTGTCGCCCAACTCCGCTTTCATCTGCTTGATGATGAGCGCATCGTTGGCGAACTCGTCGTAACGCCCATGAGTGTCAGTGGTTTCCAACAAGGTGATTGTGGTCTCTTTTTGCGAGCAAGACGCGAGGATTGCGGTCATGATAATCATAAGGGTGAGTTTTGTTTTCATTGCGAATGGCGTTTTTAAAGCGCTAAAAGTAGGGCTTTTTTCGCGATGTTCGGCAAAACGGGGAAAATTTTTTCCCGAAAATGGCCGAAGTAAGATATAAATCCGTATTTTTGTGCCACAATTCCAAGACCCGATTGCGACATGGCCGACTTGAGCATCATAGTATCCGAAATCGAAGTGAAATTGCGGAAATTGCTTGATGAAAGAAACCAGTTGGCCATTGAGAACAAGCGGCTTGCCGAGCAAAACGGAGCGTTGGACAAGGAAAATCTGGCGCTGCGAAGGTCGGCGATGGAGTTGCAAGACAAAATAAATAAATGTACAATTGTTAACGCACTCGACAACGAGGGAGAATTAGAAGAAGGAAGACGACTCATCAAGGAGTTGGTGAAAGAGATTGACCGATGCGTTTCGATTTTGAACAGTAAGGAATAACTCAGATATTTGAAAGTCAGCGAAATGGACGAAATAACCATCAATATCAGTCTGTTGGATAGGCCCTACCGGCTCTCGGTGGCCCGCGCTGACGAAGAAAAAGTCCGCAAGGCCGGCAACCTCATCAATGAGAGGGTGAAATACTACTCGAAGCATTATGCCTACAAAGACGTTCAGGACCTGCTTTCGATGACTGCCTTGCAGTTTGCCACCTCGGTGGTCAAAATGGACGCTGAATTGACTTATCGCAATCAGGATCTGGAACGCAAACTTCAGGATCTCAACACCTTGCTGGGCAATCAATCATAACCACGGTTTCCGTGGCATTGTTCTTTGAAGATCTGGAACTGCCTGCTCAGCGCATTGGTAAACTCAACAGAATCTAACACATCAACCGGTCTACTCGCGCTCTGCAAAAACGGGCCTCATTCCCTTCGGGGAAGCACCTAGGTGCCAGTGGAAGTTTGCGCACCGCGGTGGCCATAAGCGTATCGTATTGGGGTTTACACACATCCCACGAGTGGGCAGTTTCTTTTTGTTTCCTCCTCATTTTTCGGGTAAAAACAGAGTTTAAAATGTTATTACTCAGTATCTCAAGCACTACTTGGATTATCATCGCCGCAGCAGCCTTGGTCGTGGGCTTTGCGGTTGGTTACCTTATTACGTCCACCATCCTCAAGAAAGCCGTCACCAAAGAAGAGCAAGCCCTGCTCGAAGAGGCCAAGGAAAAGGCCGAGGTCATCAAGAAGGAACGCATCCTGCAAGCCAAGGAGAAGTTCCTCCAGCTGAAAGACGAGCACGAGAAAGCCTGCGAAGACCGCAAGCGCGAACTGGCCAGCGCCGAAAACCGCATCAACCAGCTGAAGCAAGATGCCAACAAGAAGATGGAAGATGCACAGCGCAAGTCGAAAGAGGTGCAGGCCGCCCAACAGAAACTCGAAAACCAAATCGAGGTGTTCGACAAGAAAAAGGCCGACCTCGACCGCATCTACAAGGAAGAGACCCAGAAACTCGAAACCATATCGGGACTCTCGGCCAAGGAAGCCAAGGACCAATTGGCCGAACTCATCAAGGAAGAAGCCCAGGCCGACGCCATGGTGTATGTGAAGGAAGTCACCGAAGAGGCCAAGATGAGCGCGGCCCAGACGGCCAAAAAGATTGTGCTGGAAACCATTCAACGCACGGCTTCGGAGACGGCCATCGAGAACACCGTCAGCGTGTTCAATATTGAAAACGACGAGATCAAGGGTCGTATCATCGGTCGCGAAGGCCGCAACATCCGCACCCTTGAATCGCTCACAGGCGTCGAAATCATCATCGACGACAGCCCCGACGCCATCCTCATCTCCGGTTTCGACCCCATCCGCCGCGAAATCGCGCGCCTCTCGTTGCAGAAGCTCGTCACCGACGGACGCATCCACCCCGCCCGCATCGAAGAAGTGGTGCACAAGGTGGAAAAGCAAGTGGACCAGGAGATTATGGAAACCGGCAAGCGCACCTGCATCGACCTTGGCGTCCACAACCTCAACCCCGAACTGATCAAGATGATTGGCCGCATGAAATACCGCACCAGCTATGGCCAAAACCTGTTGCAACACTCTGTAGAGACCGCCAAGCTCTGCGCCACCATGGCTGCCGAGTTGGGCCTCAACGTGAAGGCTGCCAAGCGTGCCGGCTTGTTGCACGACATCGGTAAGGTGGCCGAGAACGAGGAAGAACTGCCGCACGCCATCCTCGGCATGAAGGTGGCCGAACGCCTCAAGGAGAAACCCGACATCTGCAATGCCATCGGTGCCCACCACGACGAAATCGAGATGGACAACCTCATCTCGCCTATCGTGCAAGTTTGCGATGCCATCTCCGGTGCCCGTCCGGGTGCCCGTCGCGAGGTGGTGGAAGCCTACATCCAGCGCCTCAACAAGTTAGAGGAAATGGCCATGAGCTATCCGGGCGTGGTGAAGACATACGCCATCCAGGCAGGCCGCGAGCTGCGCGTCATCGTGGGTGCCGACAAGGTGAGCGACCAGGAAGCCGACCGCATCGCCTACGACCTCTCGAAGCAAATCCAGACCGAGATGACCTATCCGGGCCAAATCAAGATCACGGTCATCCGCGAGACGAGAGCTGTTCAATACGCAAAATAACCATTAGGTCACAAAACCTTCAAAACCGACAAAACCAAGGTGAGAAGTGGGCGGCACCCAACTGGGATGCCGCCGGAAAGCAGGCCAGTTGGCTGCTTTCCCACCACTAATTAAAGTTTTGCTTGTTTTGAGGGTTTTGTGATTAAAAAGTAATAATGATGATAAGAGAAGAAACCGTATTCGGACCCATCCATAGCCGCCGCTTGGGCAGCTCCTTGGGCATCAATTTGCTTCCCACCGAGGGCAAACTCTGCAATTTCGACTGCATCTACTGCGAATGCGGTTGGAACAAGGACGGACGCAACGATACCAAGTTGCCAACGGCTGAAGATGTCTACAAAGCCTTGGAAATCAAGTTGCAACAATGCCAGTCAAACCATATCCCGATTGACTCCATCACTTTCAGTGGCGACGGCGAACCCACCATCAACCCTGAGTTCCCGCAAATCATCGACGACACCATCAAGCTGCGCAATTGGTATTATCCCAACTCGAAGATTACGGTACTTTCCAATGCCACAAGGGTGCATCTGCCCGAGGTCTTCAAGGCCTTGTGCAAGGTCGACAACCCGACAATGAAAATCGATGCGCCCACCAACGAACTTGTTGAGAAAATCAACCATCCTGCGCCTGGTTACGACGTGAATAGGGTGGTGGAGGCTTTGAAACTGTTCAACGGAGAGTTCATCTTGCAGACGATGTTCCTTCGTAGCAAGGACTTCGATTCATCAATGCCTGAGGTGCTGAATGGTTGGATGGACATTGTGCGCACCTTACGTCCGCGTGAAATCATGGTCTACACCATCGATCGTCCTACGCCCGAGGAAGGCTTGCGGAAATTCACCGTCGATGAGATGCATCGGTTGGTGCAGCCACTCATCAACGAGGGATTTTTGATTCAGATAAAGGGATAAATTGGCCTTTATTTCCACTCGAAGGTGCTGATCATGTGGTCGATGTCGTCGCGGATGAAGTTGATGACGGGCTGCATCGAGTCGTTGTTGGGCATGAAGTTGAAATAGAGTGCTCCGCGCACGAAGTTTCGGGTGCTGTCGGTCAGGTAGAACTGCATCGGAGTGGCCACGCCTTTGCCGTCCATCTCGATGAAAAGGCCGTAAACATGGTGCTTTTCGTTGACAATCAGGCTGTCGCGCACGCCATTGGCCTTTTGCAGGTGCTTGGTGACCATCGTGTGCACGTCTTCAAGATAGTCGCCCAAATTGTCGTTCACATCCTTGTGTGTCAAGTGGATGGAGCCTTTAAACTGCGGCATCTCGACATTGATCCAGTTCTTTTCGTCGGGCGAATAGCGGTCGTAAGTGATTTGCGCATATTCGGGGCACTCGAAGCTGTATCTTTCAATCGTATCCACTTTGGTGTAGGCCTTTTCGGGCAAGTCGATGCGGAAATAGCCGCGTGGTTTGGGCAGGTAGCTGTCGTTGTTGTTGCACGAGACAATAAGGCAAGCCAATGCCCCGCCTATTAGAAAAGCTATGAACTTGTTGATTTTCATTTTATTCTTCATCAAACATTACTTTCACTTCTTTGATGCGCTTTGTGTCGGCATCGGTAATCTCCATGTGGAACTTCTCGAAGTTGAACTTGAACCCGATTTCAGGGATGCGTCCTTCGATTTCGAGAATCAAGCCTGCCAAGGTGTCGGCCTCGCCTTGCATGGGTTCGAAGTAGTCCTCGTCGACACCGAAGACCTTGCAGAAGTCGACGATACTTGTCTGTGCCTTAAAGAGATAGCTGCCATCGTCGAGTTTCTTGTAGTGCTCCTCCAGATTGGCCTCGTCGAACTCGTCGTTGATTTCGCCTACGATTTCCTCAATGACGTCTTCCATGGTGATGAGTCCCGACGTGCCGCCATATTCATCGACGACGATGGCGATATGGATCTTTTTCTCGCGGAAGTCCTGGAAAAGGTCGTTGATCTTGCGGTTTTCGGGTACGAAGAAGGCGGGACGGATGAGTTTCTGCCATTCGTACGACTCGGCGTCAAGGTAGGGCAGGAGGTCTTTCACGTAAAGAATGCCCTCCACTTTGTCCATCGTCTCGTCGTAGACGGGAATCCTCGAAAACCCGCTCTTGATGACGATGGCGAGCATCTCGGTGAAGTCCATGCTGCAGTCCACTCCGATGATGTCGACGCGGGGAATCATCACGCCGCTCACCTCCTTCTCGCTGAATGAGGCGATGCCCATCAGCATCTGTTTCTCATCCAACGGGGTGGAGTCTTCTGTGGCGATTTCGACGGCGGTCGATAGGTCCTCCATCGAGATTTCGCCTTTTTTCTTCTCTAAGTGCTTGTCCATGAACGCAGTGGAGTTGACCAAAGGCTTGCTCAACGGCTTGAACATTCCGATGAGGAAACGCAAGGGTCGGGCCATGAAGCGGGCCACTTTTACGGGGCGCTTGCTGGCGTAGATCTTGGGCGTGATTTCGCCTGCGATGAGGATCATGGAGGTGACAATCACCACTTCGAGCAAGAAGGCTGCCACGGGGTAGTTGGCCATGTCGAACATTTGGGCCATGATGTAGGTCGACAGCAAAGTGATGGTCACATTGACGAAGTTGTTGCCTATCAATATGGTAGCCAACAGGGTTTTGGGTTTTTCGCGCAGGTTGAGCACCAATTTGCTCTTGGCGTCGGTGCGCGATTCAAGGTCGTCGACATCAGCGGGCTTGAGCGAGAAGAAAGCCGTCTCGCTGCTCGAAATCAGGGCCGAAGCGGCAAGGAGCAGGCATAATACAACCAATCCGATGATGGCATTGACGGTAAATCCAGTGAAAAAGTTGTTTGAAACAACGGTCAAAAGTCCTATGAGAGGGTCAGGGTCGGGTGTTTCCAAAGCTGTGTGTTTTATGATTTGCGCGGCAAAAGTATAAAATTATTCCGACATACGCGCCATTATTCCATTAAAACGGCAGGTCGTTGCCTTCTTCTGCCTGGTTTTGTGGCACATAGCCAGGTGTCGGGTCGGGTGCAGGGGTGTAGGGCTGGCCATACGACGACTGTTGGGCGGGGCGAGCGGGCGCCATTTGCATCATCTTGTCGGCGTTCACTTCGGTGACATAGCGCACGATGCCCTGTTGGTCGGTGTATTGGCGGGTGCGGAGCTTGCCTTCCACATACATGAGGTCGCCTTTGGCATAGTTGCGGCGCCCTTCGGCGATGTCGTTGGCCAAGTTGCCCCAAACCACGATGTTGTGCCAGTCGGTTTGCTCAACCCAGTTGTTGTCGCGGTCACGATAGCGTTCGGAGGTTGCCAAGGTGGCCGAAACCTTGCGATTGCCACTCTCGAAAGTGGTGATTTCGGGGTCTTTCCCGAGGCGGCCTATGAGTATCACTTTGTTTAAACTTGCCATGATTTTTAGGTGTTTTATATGATTAAGTATTTAAGTATAAGTCGATTAAGCGAGGTATCGGATAATTCTCCAATTCTCTTTCAGCCGCCAAAAATACTTCTTTTGTTTCAATCTGCAACAATTTTTGTTCAAGTTTTATTTCGATGAACTGCGCGATGATGGTGCGGTGGGTCAGTTTGTGGGTAAACATGGGTGATGTCCTTGTGATGGTAAAATCCGTTCCGTCAACAAGTTGACGGAAACTTTGCGTTTCGACGACGGCCTCCACCGTCATGGGCATTTCGCTCTCGATGCAGGGAAAGTCGTAAAGGTTTTTCCAAATGTCGTTGTCGCTGCGTTTGTGGAGATAGATGCTCTCACCGAGTCGCATCACCAAATAGTTGAAATAGCGTGTTTTGACCTTTGTCTTTTGTAGTTTCACGGGACGTTGCCCGACGGTTTGCCGCTCGAAGGCGAGGCAGTGGGGCTGCAAAGGGCAGTGGAGGCAGTCGGGGTTCTTTGGCGTGCATTGAAGCGCACCGAATTCCATCATGGCTTGGTTGTGGAGGCCTGGGTGGTTGCGGTCGAGCAGCTCGTCGGCGAGGCGGGCGAAGAGGTTCTGGCCTTCATTAATATTAATAGGTGTGTCGATGTCGTAGAGTCGGGCGATGACGCGGTAGACGTTGCCGTCGACCACGGCGTGAGGCAGGTTGAAGGCAATGGAGGCGATGGCCGCTGCGGTGTAGTCGCCGATGCCTTTCAGTTTTTTAAGTTGCTCGTAATCAGCTGGGAATTTGCCTCCGTATTGTTCCACCACTTGCTGGGCGCAATGGTGCAGGTTGCGGGCACGCGAGTAGTAGCCCAATCCTTGCCACATCTTCAGCACGTCCTCTTCCGTGGCCTGTGCCAAGGCTTCCACCGTGGGCCAACGTTCGATGAATCGAAGGTAGTAGTCCATGCCTTGGCTGACGCGCGTCTGTTGCAGTATCACCTCCGAGAGCCAAACTTGGTAGGGCGAGGGGTTGTGGCGCCAAGGAAGGTCGCGTCGGCATTGTTCGTACCAATTAATTAAGGTGTCGTTTATGATGTTCATCGCTTGATGTTGTCGAAATTCTTTATTTATAACTCGTTAGAAGAAAAAAAATGAGCAAAACACGCTTCCGTATTGAAAATGTTCGTACCTTTGCCGCAAATTTACAACAAACTAAAACACTAACCATAAAATAAGGAAAAAAAATGACTAAAGCAGAAATCGTTGCTGAAATCGCAAGCAAGACTGGCATTGAAAAAGGTGCTGTCCAGAATGTTGTCGAAAACTTCATGGAAGTTGTGAAGAACGCCATGGCCAAGGGCGAAAACGTTTATCTGAGAGGCTTTGGTAGCTTCATCATCAAGACGAGAGCCGAGAAGACCGGTCGCAACATTGGCAAGAACATCGCCATCACCATCCCGGCCCACAAGATTCCGGCCTTCAAGCCTGCTAAGACCTTCATGAACGCTGTCAAGTAAGAAAACAACCAGTAAAATTTTGATATTATGCCAAACGGTAAGAAACACAAAAGACACAAGATGTCGACGCACAAGCGCAAAAAACGCTTGAGAAAGGACAGACACAAGAAGAAATAAGCTCTTCTTGAGCCTAAACGTGACAATAACACAGCATTGGCTTATACCATTGTTGTGTTATTGTTTTATCAATCAAATCGTTAACCCCAAAGTAAAAACACTATGTCTGAAGAACAACAACAAGAGGTTGTGGTGGAACAAAAGACGGTGACGCGCGACTTGATTATCAACTCGCACGCTTCGGAGGTTGACATCGCTCTTCTGGAAGACAACACGCTTGTCGAACTTCACAGAGAGAAGACCAACAACCAATATGCGGTTGGTGACGTGTATTTAGGCAGGGTGAAGAAGATTTTGCCGGGCCTCAACGCCGCTTTCGTCGACGTGGGCTATCCCAAGGAGGCTTTCCTGCACTATCTCGACCTCGGCCTGCAAGCCAGTTCGCTCATCAAGTACAAGAAGTTAGTCATGGCTGGCGACGACGTCGCGATGGACAAGTTCAAGCTCGAAGGCGACCTGCCCAAAAACGGCAAGGTGGCCGACTGGCTCAATGTGGGCGACCTCATCCCGGTGCAAATCGCCAAGGAACCCATCCACACCAAAGGGCCGAGAATCACAGCCGAGATCTCCTTCGCGGGTCGCTATCTCGTTCTCGTCCCCTTTTCCAACCGCATCTCGGTATCACAGAAGATCCGCAGCAGCGAAGAACGCAACCGCCTGCGCCGACTGATGCAGAGCATCAAGCCGGCCAACTATGGCATCATCATCCGCACCGTCGCCGAAGGCAAGAAAGTGGCCGAACTCGACGCCGACCTCCGTTCCCTCATCGACAAATGGGAACAGTGCACCATCGAAATGAAGAAGATGACGACCTTCGGCAAATTGGTCAGCGAGATGGACCAAACCAGCGTCATGCTGCGCGACTTGCTCAACGAGTCGTTCAACAACATCCATGTGAACGACGAGAAACTCTACGAAGAAATCCAGAGAAACATTATGACCTTTGCGCCGCAAAAGGCTGAGATCGTGCAACTTTATAAAGGCAAGGAACCCATCTTCGACCATTATAACGTCTCCAAGCAGATCAAGGGCTTTTTCGGTCGCGTGGTCACCATCAAAAACGGTGTTTACCTCATCATCGAACACACCGAGGCCATGCACGTCATCGACGTCAATAGCGGCCATCGAGTGAACAAGGAGAATTCGCAGGAAGACAACGCTTTTCAGGTCAACGTTGAGGCCGCCAAGGAGATCGCACGCCAGCTGCGCCTGCGCGACATGGGCGGCATCATCATCGTCGACTTCATCGACATGCACGAAGCCAAACATCGCAAGCAGTTGTACGATGCCCTCGTCGAGGCCATGTCGCACGACCGCGCCAAGCACACCATCTTGCCCGCCACGAAGTTCGGCCTCATCCAAATCACGCGACAGCGCGTGCGCCCCGAGACAGAGGTGCAGGTGCAGGAGAAATGCCCCGTCTGCGACGGCGAGGGCCGAATCCGCCCAGCCATCCTCTTCGTCGACGAAATCGAAAACCACCTCAAGTACCTCCTCGTCGACCAGAACGAGAACAACTTGGTGCTTCAGGTGCATCCGTTCATCTATTCCTATCTTTGCATCAACGGCCTGTTTTCGATTCGCCGCAAATGGATGAAGAAATACGGGAAGAAGTTCACCGTGCAGTCGATGCCCGAATTCCACATGCTGCAGTACAACTTCCAGAACGCCAACGGTGACGACATCAAGCTCTAAAAGATGTCTGACAGCCTTGGGCAGGAAGACACTGCCACAAAAACCTCAAAAACCCGCTTCGATAAGCGGGTTTTTTCTTATTTTTGCACCCAACAATTAAACACTTCAATAGTCAACATTTCAACAATGAACAAAGACATCGTATTGAGCGGCATCCGCCCCACCGGAAACCTTCACCTCGGCAACTATTACGGCGCCGTGCGTAGCTTCGTGAAAATGCAGGAAGACTACAACTGCTACTTCTTCATCGCCGACTGGCACTCGCTGACCACGCACCCCAAGCCCGAAAACATACAGAAATCGGCCAGGACGATTTTGGCTGAATATCTCGCTTGCGGCATCGATCCCGAAAAGGCCACCATCTACATCCAAAGTGATGTGCCGGAGACCATTGAGTTGTATCTTTATTTCAACATGAACGCCTATATCGGCGAGTTGGGCCGCGTGACCACATTTAAGGAAAAGGCACGGCAACAACCTGATAATGTGAATGCTGGCTTGTTTACCTATCCCACGCTGATGGCTGCCGACATCCTGCAACACAAGGCCAAATGGGTGCCCGTGGGCAAGGACCAGGAACAGAACATGGAGATGGCCCGCAAATGCGCCCGCCGCTTCAACAATATCTACGGCATCGAGTTCTTTCCCGAGCCGCAGAACTACTACTTTGGCGGCGACGCCATCAAGGTGCCGGGCCTCGACGGGAGCGGCAAGATGGGCAAGAGCGACGGCAACTGCATCTACCTCTTCGAGGACGAAAAGACCATGCGCAAGAAGGTGATGCGCGCCGTGACCGACAGCGGCCCCACCGAGCCTAACAGCCCCAAACCCGAGGTGATCCAGAACCTCTTCATGATGATGAACATCGTCAGCGCGCCGGAGACGGTGAAATACTTCGACGAGAAATGGAACGACTGCTCCATCCGCTACGGCGACATGAAGAAGCAGTTGGCCGAGGACTTGGAGAAGACCGTCGCACCCATCCGCGAGCGCATCATCGAGTTTTCGAGCGATACCGACCGTCTCGACCGCATCGCCCGCATGGGTGCCGAAAAGGCCCGCGAGAGCGCGGCGAAGACGCTGAATGAGGTTCGCAAAATCATTGGCTTCAGGCAGTATTAATAGATGCGATGAGTTGATTTTTATTCCACTAATTGCTTCATAATCAGCAAAAATTCGTACTTTTGCATCCTCAAAAACAGCGCAAAAGCGATGGAAATCCTTTGTAAATCATTGATTATCAATAGAATGGGGGGGGGTAATTCTCTAACCCAAGCTTTTGCATATCCTCTATCCAAGACAGGGCTATTCGGCTTTGTCTTGGATTTTTTTTGTTTGCGTCGCTTTGCGTCATTGCGAGCGAAGCGCGGCAATCCAGAACAACATCATTTCTGGATTGCTTCCACCGCGCTTTGCTCGTGGCAGGCTCTCCTCGCAAATCGAAGATTCGACGGAGTCAATGACGCGAAGCGCGTGTAAGAGCAAAGCCCTGAATCGTTAAATTATAAACTTATAAATCTAACAATGAAAAACTACAACAAATCCCTGAAAACCCTCGTGTTTTCGCTCGGGCTGGCAGTGATGACGCTGGCAGCCAACAACCTGAACGCCCAGAACCGTGGCCTTTTCGGTAGGGGCGAAACCGCCGACACGGAAAACAGTGGCGGTGGCATGATGAGACAAGGCGCCCCCACTCCTATTAATGGCGGTATCCAAAACGACGATTTCGGCGCTCCCCTCGGTAGCGGCCTCGTCATTCTGCTGGGCGCTGGTCTCGGCTATGTCGCACTCAAAAAGAAGGAGGACTAAGCCATGAGAAGAATGACTTATTTTGTGATGGCCTTGGCTATGGTGTTGGGCTTTACGCAGTGCAAGAAAGAAAATCTTGAACCCGAAAACGAGGGTAAGCAAGTGATGATTACCCTGAACGTGGGCGGCGGCGACAACAACGGCTCAAAAGCTGTGGTCACTCCACCCAGTGTTACTTTTGAGACTGGCGATAAGATTCTCGTGGCAAGCGACGGCCATTATGTTGGTACTTTAACTTATAATGGCACCAATTTCAACGGCGATATCACCGACCCAGTTGTCGGCAAACCTCTTTATTTCTATTTCCTTGGAAATAATGCAGTGCTTGGATCGGCAAATGGCAACGGAGATATTACAAACTGCACCGTCAATATCAGCAACCAGACCGATTACCCGCATCTTCCTGTCATTTCAATGGGTGTTTCTATCAACAGATCAACCGGCGCGACAGTTACTTATCCATCAGCAAATAACGAATACGAAGCCCAGCTGCACAATAAGTGCGCTTTGGTGAAATTCTCGACAAACCTTAATTCAAGTGTTGTTAACGTTGCCAGCATGAACACCATGGCTTCCGTTAATTTTGGAACAGGCGCAATCACATCAGGCACATCTGGTACCGTAAGCTTCAATACCGACGATAGCGGCATAGGTTGGGCTATCCTTCTCGAGCAAAGTGCAGTGATTGGGGCAGCCGTTACAGCTACTGGTTACCAAGACGGCACATGCGATGTTCCTGCGATTTCAAACAATGCTTATATAACAGATGGCGACGCTGTTAGCATTTCATTAACTGCGACACCGGTGGAAACTGTAATAACATGGAACAGCTCCACTATCAGTTCTATAAATATTTCTGGAAATGGAAGCAGCTTTACCAATGGCGGCATTACTGTTACATCGAGATCCACCGATGCCAAGTGGAATAATAGTGGTAGTATTAGTACTATTACTTTAAAGAGCACCAGTGACAAATTGACCTTCTCCACAGCCGACGGAACCATTACGAAAATTATAATTACCTTAAATCCTACCTCAGGAAGTGTAGAAGGAACCCCGTCACCAGGTTGGACTTACAACGGTTTACCCAACTACACGTTGACTTGGACAGATTCTTCTTCTTCGTCCGTTGACTTGGGTTGTGTTTCATCTAAAGGTTTTCCTGGAGGCGGTATTGGTCCTGGCATCGAAACCGAGAAATTTAAAGTCGCTGCGATTACGAAAGTCGAGTTCACCGTACAACAGTAAACAAAACAATGGGTGACAGATTTGGAATAATCTAACTGACAGCAGATTAAAAACCAACGCGCAAGGCGGCCTTCATTTTTGAGGGCCGCCTTCGTTTTATCCATCACGTTTTCAGTAATATATCCGACAGCAAACGACAACAAACGACTACTGTCGACTACAAACGTTTAATCAACGGATAATTCTTGACAAGGGTTGTTACTTTGCAGGGTAAAACTAAATCCCATAATAGTATGACAGACAAAAGACCCTTCGACAAAGAAAACACGACCAGAATTCCGTTTGGAGATCTAATTGAATTGATTAACCAGAAATGTGATTACAAGTTCGCTATTATCGACAATGAGGTCGATGAGGAATTGATGACACTAGCACAAAAGGAAGGTATTGACCTGACGGGCTACAAGCATGTAATTGAGACATCGGGAGCAAAACATTCCGAAACTCGGCATGGAAAAAAGAGCAACGACAGAAATCCTCTGACTTTGGAAGACTACCTTCTCATACCCTACATTATCAAGTATCGCGACAAGGTTGAACTCTCCGACAAAAAGACCAAACTGCATGGATTAAAGACCTTCGTCTATAGGAAAACCATTGGCAACCTATATGTATATGTTGAAGAAATCCGCATCGGAAGGAAGAAGAGTCTTGCCTTTCAAACGCTGTATAAGAGACGTATAAAAAAGCCTCCGAATAGGAGGCTTTGTTTTGTTATCGCGGGGGGTGTCGTGTCGTGTAGCCCGTCCCTCACGTCTTGATAATCCATTTGTTTTTCATTCCGTTTTCCGCGACCAACTGCCTGCAAAATTACAACTTTTTCCGCAACCCGCAAGGGGTGGAAGGAAAAATGTTGGGGTGTCGGTGGAAATGATTATTTTTGCGGCTCGAATCAAAAAACATGGGCGACTTCATAACTTACGAAAAAATCCCCGAAAGGGCAGTGCTTATCGCCGTGGCTACCAAGCAGCAAGGCCGCGAGCGCACGGAAGAATATTTGGACGAACTGGCGTTTTTGCTCGAAACGGCGGGCGGTGTGCCCGTGGCGCGTTTCGTGCAGGCCATGGACCGACCGAGCAGCGTCACCTATCTCGGATCGGGCAAACTAGAGGAAATCCATCAATACATCAAGGCGGAGGACATCAAACTCGCCGTCATCGACGACGAGCTGAGCGCAACCCAGGCCCGCAACATGGAGCAGGCATTGGAATGCCGTGTGCTCGACCGCACGAGCTTGATTTTGGACATCTTCGCCTCCAATGCCCACACGGCACACGCCAAGGCGCAAGTGGAACTGGCACAATACCAATACCTTTTGCCTCGCCTGACCCGCATGTGGACGCACTTGGAGAGACAAAGAGGTGGTATCGGTATGCGCGGTCCTGGTGAGACCCAAATCGAGACCGACCGCCGATTGATTACCGAACGCATCGCCTTGCTGAAGGAGAAACTGAAGGACATAGACATGCAGAAGACCGTGCAGCGCAAGAACCGAGGTAAGCTCGTGCGCGTGGCTCTCGTGGGCTATACCAACGTGGGCAAATCGACCATCATGAACCTGCTGAGCAAATCGGAAGTGTACACGGAGAACAAGCTTTTTGCCACTTTGGATACCACGGTGCGCAAGGTGGTGGTGGAGAACCTGCCGTTCCTTTTGTCTGACACTGTGGGATTTATCCGCAAATTGCCGCATCATCTTGTGGAGTCGTTCAAGTCGACGTTGGACGAGGTGCGCGAGTCGGACATCCTGCTCCATGTGGTCGACATCTCGCATCCCGATTTCGAGGCGCAGATGGAAGTAGTGAACCAGACCTTAGCCGAGTTGGGTTGCGCCGACAAGAAGACCATCGTCGTCTTCAACAAGACCGACGCCTATACCTGGGAGGAGAAAGACCCCGACGACCTCACGCCACCCACCAAGCGCAACGTTTCCTACGACGAACTCAAAAAGACTTGGATGGCCAAGATGAACGACAACTGCATCTTCATCTCCGCTAAGAACCGCGACAACTATCAGGAATTCAGGGATTTGCTCTACAAGGAAATCCGCGATATGCACGCAATTCGGTACCCTTATGATAATTTTTTGTATTGAAAATGTACCTCATCGACACCCATACCCATATCTATGACCATCAATTCAGCCTCGACCGTGCCGAGGCCGTACAAAGGGCATTGGATGCAGGCGTGAAAATGATGCTCCTGCCCAATGTGGATGCCTCCACCATCGCGCCGATGCTCGAATTGCACGAACAATACCCCGACTGCACCCGCGTGATGATGGGCTTGCAGCCCGAAGAGGTCAAGGAGGATTACAAAGCGGTGCTTTCCCAAATGGAAAATGAATTGGGTGAGGATAGTCCCGCGTCCCGTGTCTCGGAGTCCCGTGTCCAATTCATTGGAGTAGGAGAGGTCGGCCTCGATTTCTATTGGGATTCGACCTACGAAAAACAACAACTCGATGCCTTTGCGACCCAATTGGACTGGGCCAAGCAACTTGGTTTGCCGCTTTCCATCCATTGTCGCAATGCTTTCGACAAGATGGTGAAAATCATCGAAAAGAAGCAGGACGGCGGCTTGCGCGGCATCATGCACTGCTTCACGGGCACTGAGGAAGAGGCCAAAGTCTACCTTGAATTAGGCTTTCACCTTGGCTTGGGTGGCGTGACCACCTACAAGAACTGTGGCGTGAAGGATTTCTTGCCAACCTTGCCTTTGGACAGGATCGTTTTGGAGACCGATGCGCCATATTTGGCTCCCGTGCCATGTCGGGGCAAGCGCAACGAACCGGCGTTTTTGGTGCATACGGCACAGAGGATTGCGGATATCCTTCAGATTCCCGTTGAGGAATTGGCGGAGGCAACCACGAAGAATGTTCAATTGTTATTCGGGCTGTAGGGCTGTCGTATAACGGTAGCCGCAGGCTTGCATTCGGCCCGAATGCAACAAGACGCGGCTGCCACGGCGTGACAGCCCTACAACCACAATTACAAAAATAGGTCGCCGACGCGAAAGCGTCGGCGACCCGCCATTATGAAGATAAAAAAACAACTGTTTTCCTAATCAAATTACCCGCATTTCGAATACCCGCAGTTGCGGCAGTGCTTGCAGCCGTCCTCGAAGACGAGTTTCTCGCCGCAGTTGGGGCATTTCTCCTTTTCGTCGACCATGCCATTGGGCACGTATTTCTTCAGTGCGCGGGCGATGCCGTTCTTCCACGTGTTGATGCTCTCTTCCTCCACATTGAGGTTCTCGACCAACTCAACCACATATTGGATGGGCATACCATGGCGCAGAATGCCTGAAATCAGCTTGGCATAGTTCCAATATTCCTTGTCGAACGAGCGCGAAAGGCCTTGCATGATCACTTCGTAGCCACCTTTGTCGGTGTAGCGGAAGTCGTAGCGCGTGGCCTCGCCTTTGTTCTTTTCCTTGACGATGACACCTTTTTCGACGTAGGGTGGCAGGAAGAAGTCTTCGGCCTTGCCGAGGAAAATTTCGTAGGGCTTGTCGTGCAGCTTGCCCACGAAGGCAATCCATTTCTCGTAGTTGTTCTGGAAACGCACCACGTCGCATTCCAACTCCTTCGGGCGCGGTGGCGCCGCTGTCTCCTTGATGTCGTCGGGACGGGCACCGTCGGCTTTGGCTTCTTTCTTCTCTTCTTTTTTCTCGTCTTTCGACACCAGCACGCCGTCGCGAGAGCCGTCGCGATAGATGGTCATGCCCTTGCAGCCGCTCTCCCAAGCGGTCATGTAGATTTGGCTGACCAATTCCTCCGTCGTCTCTTTCGGGATGTTGACGGTGACGCTGATCGAGTGGTCGACCCACTTCTGCATCGAGCCTTGCATCCTTACTTTGTTCACCCAATCGATGTCGTTGGCCGTGGCTTTATAGTAGGGCGACTTGGCGATAACGGCGTTGAGTTTCTCGTCGTCGTATTTCAACACTTCGTCCACGTTGTAGCCGTTCACCTCCAGCCAGGTGATGAACTTGTGGTGGAACACGTTGTATTCTTCAAACGAGTTGCCGTTGGCATCGGTGAAGGTGACGTTGACGTCCTTGTCGTTGGGGTTCACCTTGCGGCGACGCTTGTAGGCCACCATGAAGACGGGCTCGATTCCCGAGGTGGTTTGTGTGCAGATGCTCACCGTGCCCGTCGGGGCGATGGTCAGCATGGCGATGTTGCGGCGACCGACTTTCGTCATCTTTTGGTAAAGTTCCTCGTCCAATTCGCGCAACCTCTTGATGAAAGGATTGTTCTCTTCGCGTTTGGCGTCATACATGGGGAACTTGCCGCGTTCTTCGGCTAAGTTGACGGAAGAACGATAAGCGTTGTAAGCCAACAACTTCTGGATTTCTGTCGAGAAGGCGATGGCTTCGTCGGTGGCATAGCGTTTGCCCAAGGCGGCCAGCATGTCGCCCTCGGCGGTGATGCCGATGCCTGTGCGACGACCCTTCAGGCACTTCTCGCGGATGTTCAGCCAAAGGTTGCGTTCGGTGCGTTTGATTTCGTCGTCCTCGGGGTCGGCGGCAATCTTGGCCAAGATGGTGTCGATTTTCTCCACTTCCAAGTCGATGATGTCGTCCATCATGCGTTGGGCGATGGCCACATGCTTCGAGAAAAGTTGGTGGTTGAAGCGGGCTTCGGGCGTAAACGGATGGTCGACGTAGCTGTAAAGGTTGATGGCGATGAGTCGGCAGCTGTCGTAGGCGCAAAGCGGAATCTCGCCGCAAGGGTTGGTGCTCAAGGTCTTGAAGCCGAGGTCGGCATAGCAGTCGGGAATGGACTCGCGGATGATGGTGTCCCAAAACATAACGCCAGGCTCTGCCGACTTCCAGGCATTGTGGATGATCTTGTTCCATAGGGCGCGGGCATCCACCACCTTCGTGTATTTCGGGTTGGGCGAGTCGATGGGATATTGCTGCGTGAAGGGCTTGTTTTCCTTGACGCATTGCATGAACTCGTCGGTGATGCGCACCGAGACGTTGGCATTGGTGATGCGACCTTCGGTCATCTTGGCGTCGATGAACGCCTCCGAGTCGGGGTGCTTGATGCTGATGGTCATCATCAGGGCACCGCGACGACCATCTTGCGCCACCTCTTTTGTGGAGTTGGAGAAACGTTCCATGAAAGGCACCACGCCCGTCGAGGTGAGGGCGCAGTTCTTCACCGGACTTCCCGTGGGACGGAGGTGCGACAGGTCGTGACCCACGCCACCGCGACGTTTCATCAGCTGCACCTGCTCTTGGTCGGTCTTCATGATGCCGCCATACGAGTCGGATTCGCCGTTGTTGCCGATGACAAAACAGTTCGACAATGAAGAAATCTGGAAGTCATTGCCGATGCCCGTCATGGGGCTGCCTTGCGGCACGATGTATCGGAAGTCCTTCAGCACCTCGAAAATCTCCTCTTCCGTCATCGGGTTGGGGTAGCGGCGCTCGATGCGGGCAATCTCGCGGGCGATGCGGTGGTGCATGTCGTCGGGCGTAAGCTCATAAGTGTTGCCGTCGCTGTCCTTGAGGGCGTATTTGTTGGCCCACACGTCGCCAGCCAGTGCGTCGCCGTGGAAATATTCCTTGGCGGCGGCTTTCACTTCCTCGATGGGGTAGGCGTGGTATTCGATTTTGGGCTTCTCCTCTGCAACGGGAGCAGCTTCCTTCGGCGCCGTTTCGCCTTTTTCTACCACCTGCACTTCGTCCTGGCTTTCAATCTGCTCGGCAGCGAAAGAGGTGTTTTTTCGCGACTCGATGATTTTCTCGTAGGGCTTAGGCTCGGGCTGCGATTCGTGGTTTTCATCCAGACCACTAAACAAGTCCCCTTCAACCTCCAATGGAGTATGGTTTGATTTCATATTTCTGATATTTAACAAGTTACAAGGTAAAACAATAGCGTGTTTCGCGCTCTTTTTCAAGATGCGAAATTAAGAAAGATGAACAAAACAAGCCCCGAAAAAATGAATTTTCGGGGCGAATATTTTTCAACAATTGGTGTTGATAATGTTTCGTTTTGAATGTCAGAGGCTTGTTTATAAAACCCGCTTGAGCCACAAGCGCAGCACTGGATCGCTGATGGCAAAGCCTTTTTCCGTGAGTTCGACCAGCTCTTTGTCGATGAGCGTGTTTTTCAGTCGCGCTATGTTGGACGGCGAACCCAAATCGAAAGTCTCTCGCACCTCTTGTTTGCCAAAATCGGTTGAAATGCCTGATAATAAGGCCCTGAGAAAATTGAGTTGGTAGCTGGTCAGCGATTGCGTCTGCTCGATGAACACCACTGAGTTTTGGTCGATTAGGTCGTTGAGCGCTGCTTCAAGAATGGCTTCTGTGGTTTCTTTTTGCGTCAGGAGGAGCGTGTCGTATGCCAGTTGTTGTACGTAAGAAGATTGATAATCAACACTTTCGCAAAGTTGTTTGACGAGTTCTTTCGAAATGCTTTTCCCTTCTTTGGCAAAGCCGTTGGTGATGTAGGGTATCCATGTCTCTAAAGGGATGTTCTTGAGGTATTGTATTTCGCCGAATTTGTAGAAAGGGTAGCTCCTCTTTTGGAAAAGGTTGGTCATCATGTGCATTTTGCTTCCATAGAGACAGTACGAAACGTTTTTCTGGTGCTGCCAGATAGTTCTCATACGCTTCTGTACAGTAAGTGAATCGGGGAATTCGCCCACTTGCTGGAATTCGTCGATGCAAACGACGATGTGGCAACCTTTTCGCGTGGCGATTATTTCTGGCAGTTCAAGCACTTCCTCGGGTTGGTGGGTCTTGGGTGTGATGCCCAACGAAACACCATATTCTGTCTGCCCGTCTAATGAAAGCGAGATCTTGGGCACAAGGCGCTCGATGAAGCCTTTGGCCAAATCTTTCCATTCGTCGATTCTTGACGCTGTTTGTTTCAAGATGGCTTCCGAGAAAGTGTTGTAGAAGTCATACTCGTTGCGGCACGAAAAAATGTCCATCCGTACCACAACGATGTTTTTCGAATTGACCATCGCAGCCACTTTGTTCACCAAAGAGGTCTTCCCCCAGCGGCGTGGTGAGAGCAAAATGGTATTGATGCCATTCCTGAAATTGGCCGAAAGCCGCTTGGTCTCCGCTTCGCGTCCAATGAAATGGTCGTCCTCGACGGGAATGCCAAACATGAAGGTCTTGTTGTCCATTGCGCTATGATTTTGCGGCAAAGATACAACTTTTTTTCTTCTTACACAAACTTGTGTTACACAATGTTGTGTAACACAAGTTTGTGTGATGCGTATTTAAATGATAATCAATTATTTATATTGATGTTTCTTTTAGTTTTTCCATAGCGTAAGCATATGCTCCAATGGCCACAGCCGAGGTGGTGCCGAGCTTGGTGATGCCGACACCGACGCGCTTGGTGGGGTCGTACCAAGTCAGCTGATCGCTGAAGGGCACCTTGACCATTTTGCCTTGCTTTTCTGTGAAGCGGATCATGTCTTGCGGGTCCATCAGGTTGTAGGCTTCGGTCTCCATGCGGCTCAGTGGCTGACCGTTGAGGCCGGTGAAAGGCTCGTTCATCTTCTTGATGAGGGTGGGCATGAACACGGGCCAGGCTCCCGACAGCCCTCCGCCGATGACGATGATGCCGTCGATGAGCGAGATGGCATTGGCTAATACGTCGGCTAAGGCGGTGGCCATCTCGTCCCATGCCTTTTGAGCGGCTTCCTTGTCGCCAGGCAGCTGCCCCATGGCGATCTTGTAGATGTCAAAAGGATGCGGCGTGTCGTCGAAGGCGATGTTGGCCTCACGACCATACACGCGGCGCACGGCGCGGATGCTGATGCTGTCTTCGGCGCTGGTCTGTGGATAGAGGGGGTTGCGGTGGCGGTTGATCTCGCCGCCTGCCGAGTTGTCGCCGTTGAGCAACACCTTATTAATAACTATGCCTCCGCCGAAGCCCGTGCCGAGGGTTACACCGAGCAGGTTCTTGTAGCGTTTCGGGTTGCGTTGCTGTTCGAGGAGCTTGTTCACTTCGGGCAACAGGCCGCTCAAGGCCTCGCCGTAGGCAAACAGGTCGCCGTCGTTGTTGATGTAGACGGGGATGTGGAACTCGTTCTCAAGCATGGCTTTCAGCGGCACGCCGCCCTTGAAGGAAGGCAGGTTCTCCAAGTCGCCGATGATGCCGTTGGGATAGTCGGCGGGACCAGGGAAGCAAAAGCTGATAGCCGAACCTTTTTTGCCACAGCGTGTCTCGCATTCGTGGAAGCCAGTGATGAGTTTTTGCAGCACCTCTTCGAGCGTGGGGGCAGCCGAAGGGATGGTGAAGGGTTCGATGATTTCGCGCGATTCCTGCACGGCCGAGAACTTGAAGCCCGTGCCTCCCGCATCTAAGATGAAGATGATAGGTTGTTCGTTCATAGTGTCTTATGATTTTGCGTTCGTTGTCTTGTTGTAGAACTTCTCCACCCACAGCATCCACATCAGGAAGATGATGAGATAGAAGAACACCTTAAATATATAGTCGTGAGCGAGGTGGAAGGTGTTGATGTCGTTGCCGAAAAGGTGGATGTTTATGTTGGGCCAAAAGACTTGCATCATGAGGATGCCGCAAATCCTGACCACGTTGGTCCATTCGATGACGACGAGGCCGGCGGGGATGTACCATAGCTTGTGTTTCCATGGGCCAGGGAAGAGGAGCATGAGGAACAGCCAGTGCATCCATTGCTTGAGGCTGGCGCATTCGGGGGCGATGATGATGCGTGCGTAGCCACCGTCGGCATTGATGGCCGCGATGAGGCGATGTTTGCTGATGGTGGTGAGATCGACGCGCAAAACGTGGTCGAGCACCCAACAGGCTTGGCCGTAGACCATGTCGACCGACCAAACCATCAATTTGTGGACTAATTTCCCAAAGGGCCAATAGCCCAAATGCTGCCATCCAATATAGAGGAAGTGGAAGCTGATAATCAGCAGGATAAACAGACCAACATTGACCGTACTGCGGTTTTTCGGATCCTTGCAATATGTTTTCAGGTCAGCAATGCCCATTGTGATTATTTTTCGCGCAAAAATAAAAAAAATCCTATTTTTGCGCCATTATTTTTTACGACGGTGCGCCAACTCGCGTCTCGCAGTCCCGCGCCCCGTGTCAAACTCATTGAATATGGAAAACGACAGCATTGTAACCGAAGTGACCGACGCCATCCAAGACACGTCGGCACTCGCCCAGATGACCGAAGGCATCAAGTATGTGACCACCACACCCGTCTCGGAATGGCTCCCCGACATGGTTAGGACCTACGTCGTCCCATTGGGACTCAAGATTTTGGCTGCCATCATTGTGTTTCTTTTAGGCCGATGGATTATCAAGTTGGTCAAGAAATGGATGGCCAACGGATTGATGAGCCGCCATGGCGACGCCACCCTGCATGGTTTCTTGTCGAACCTGGTCTCGGTGGTGCTTTATTTCATCCTGATTATTGCCGTCGTGGGCATTTTAGGCATCAACACGTCGTCGTTAGTGGCATTGTTGGCCTCGGCAGGCTTGGCGGTTGGCATGTCGTTGGGCGGCACCTTGCAGAACTTCGCGGGCGGCGTGCTCATCGTCATGTTCCGACCCTTCAAGGTGGGCGACTTCATCTCGGCGCAAGGCTATGAAGGCACAGTGAACGAAATACAGATCTTCAACACGCATATCCTGACCGTCGACAACAAGGAGGTCATCCTGCCCAACGGCCCGCTTGCCACGGGTGCCTTGACCAACTACTCGCGGCAAGAAACGCGCCGCGTCGACTGGACGTTCTCCATCGCCTATGGCGACGACTACGACAAGGCCAAGGCAGTGCTGCTGCGACTTTGCGATGGCGACGAGCGCATACTAAAATCGCCCGAACCCTTTATCCAGTTGGGCAAGCTCAACGACAGTTCGGTCGACATCACCGTGCGCGTGTGGGTGAATTCAGCCAACTATTGGCCGGTCTTTTTCAGCATGAACGAGAAGGTCTACAAGGCTTTCGCCGTGGAAGGTCTGAACATCCCGTTCCCGCAGGTGGATGTGCATGTGAAGTGACTTTCCAAGACTTGCGAAACCAGAATCCCTTCATATTGAAAACTTCTTCTCCAACAGCTCAATGTATTTGTTGAGGTGCTGAATGGTCTTGTCTTTTTCGACGCAGTCAGGGCAGCGGTGTACCGAGGTCTCCGGAACATACCGTTCGGGGTAGGTGATGATGTCGATGACGGAAACGCCAAGGATATTGCTTATATGCGATAATCGGCTGAAGGTGATGTCGCTCTCGCGGGTGATGAAACTGGAGTAGGAACTCTGCTTGATCCCCAACTCTGCTGCGATAACCTCCTGCTTGATGCGTTTTTCCTTTCGGATGGTTTCAATGTTATATAATATGTTTTCCATACTATTGATATTTAAATAATTAGTATGCAATATTATCACATTGATTTTTAGCAAATTGCAATATTATAACAAAAAAATATTGCAAAAAATAGTGAATATATCGCTTAAAAGCAATATTTTTGCAACCCAAATGAAGTGTGCTTTTTTCAAGGCACATAAAACTGATTTTGTGAATACAATCGAAATAAGAGACTGTTATGAAAAAAGTGAATGATTGCTCAGCCGATTTCCACGCGGGCCATTTCCTGCGCGATGTGATGCTTGAGGGAGGTTGCAACGTGGCATGGCTTGCTGCCCGCACTGGCCGCGACGTGCCTTTCCTCGAACACCTTTTCGAGCAGCCCAACATGGATGCCGAACTCTTCGTGCGCATGGGCCACCCGATGAATCCGCTCTTCATGCAACGGGTGGAGGAGATGATTTTCGGCGGCAAAAGAGTGAAGCAGATGGCGTAATTACAAACTAAACAATGATACAAATGAAAACGACGAAACGACACCTTATTATATTAATCGCACTGCTACTTTCCCTACTGGGGGCGAAACAGTCGTATACCCAAAACGCAAACGGGCCTATCACTAACTACACAAAGGTGATTTATTTGAACCTTGATGCAGGCAATGTCACCATTACTCCATCTACTTTCGAGGGTTACCAATGGAGTGGGAATACTCCTGTTAGGGTTAAAAATGCTAATGGAAACTATAGTAGCGAAAGTGATGTCCTCTATTACATTTATCAAGCTAAACCTAATACCAGCTGGGGACCTAGCAACCTGCCCCAATATCCCGCTGTCACCACGACGAGTGGAGCCACTGGCAGCAATGCCTTGAACATCGTCGATAACACCAATGTGTCATCGGTTATTAGTGGTTGGACAACAAAAGTCACTGCCAACAACAATGCCCAGAGTAACAATAATTACAAGAGGTATGCTACGTCCAATAGAATAAGTGTGACTGGTTATACGAGAATCAACATTTGTCTAGACAATGTTTGGTCTAGTTATCAGGATCATTCCACAGATAGAAAGACTGGTGGCTTGTCTGTTTATTCCACAATGCCAGAGGGAGGGCATGCAGACAACCATACTTGCTATTTTCATGTGTATCTAAAAGGAGACAACCGTCTCGGTAATGTTTTCTATACATCCCAGTATACAGACAATGATGGTACTAGCCATTCATATACTGATTGTCATCTTGTTTTCCATAGTTATGCGGGTGATTTAAATACCGCTGGGACATTGACGGTAGCTGATATTAGTGCCACTGCAACGTATAATTATGGCGGTAGTAATAGAACCTATAACTTTTATAATTCTGTAATTGGAGCAAGTGATGGTGATGCCATTCAAGACGCAGACGGCATTGAAATTAGAGGTGGCACAATTTACGCTGGAGCGCTTAAATCTGACAACTGTACGGCCATCGGCGGAGGCGGTAATGGTTTAGGTCGTGTGAAGATTTTTGGCGGTACTGTCACAGCAGTTACTGAATCCACTGGCACGGCCATCGGCGGAGGCATCGGATGGTCTTCCAGAGGAGGTGTCGGTGATGTGACAATAACCGGTGGCACGGTGTATGCCTATAATAAATGTTATGGAGAAGGCAGTGGTAATGGTAAATATGTTCCTGCATCAGCCATTGGCGGTGCCAGTTCGCACGGTTCAAACGGCTCTACTGGTACAGTCAACATTAGCGGTGGAACGGTGTATGCGGAGACAGTGTATGGCACGGCTATCGGCGGTGGCGGCAGTTCTACCCAAAATGGCGGTGATGCTAATGTCACCATATCAAGCTCTGCCAATGTCACCGCCAAGAGTGTGGATGGCACTATCAATGGGTATTCGCTTTCCGCTGGCACCTCTATTGGTGGCGGCACGGGATATACTGCAGGTGGCAATGTCACTTTTACCATGACGGGTGGTACATTGAAAACCGGTTCGGTGGGCGGCGGTAAGCAAACCAATGCCACTAATAAGTATGGCTCAGGTACGGTCACCATCTCGGGTGGCACCATCAACGGACAGTTCGTGCTCTCGCCTCCTTCAAGCGGTCATAGTGAGTTTACGATGAAAGGTGGTACAATTGGTGGAAAACTGAGCGGATACACCTATATGCAACCTGACGGCTATGCTGTGTGGATGAACGACTCGGGAGGTTCTGTCACCATCAACCAATCTGAAGGGACGTCTACGATTTCTGGCTGCACAGGTGCTATTAATGGAGGAGCCATTTATATGCTGGCAGGCACTTTCACCTTGACGGCAGGCACCATTGAGAAATGCAGCGCCACCAATGGCGGTGCAGTCTATATGGGAGGCGGCACCTTCAACATGAATGGCGGCACGATTGGCGGAAATTCAGATACTTACGCCAACCAAGCTACCGGAAAAGGAGGTGGCATTTTCATGGGAGGCGGGTCGTTTACCATGAAAGGAGGCACCATTTCCTACAACAAGACAACGAGTAGCGTAACTGATTCGCATGGAGGAGGCGTGTACATCGCATCCGGAGGAACGGTTACCATCCAAGGTGGCACCATTTCCAATAATACCGCTAAGGCCTACGGAGGCGGCTTTTATGTCGACCCGGGCGCAAACCGGACAACCACTATCAATAGCAATAATTCCAATACCCTCATTAGCGGCAACTCGGCTATCATGGGAGGTGGAGCCTATATCAAAAGCGGCACCTTGAGTGCTTCAGCAACCTCAAGTGGAACGGTGAAGATCCAGTCCAACACCGCTACAACGAATGGTGGTGGTGTGTTTGTGGAGACTGGAACGATTAACACAAGTGGCGCCAATATTGAAAGCAACACGGCCAACAACGGCAACGGCGGCGGCATTTATGCTGTAGGCGCTGTCACCATCACGGGTGGAACGGTAAGCAGCAACCACGCCGACATGAATGCCGCAGACTGCGGTCTGGGCGGAGGCATCTATGCCCAAGCGGGCAGCAATACCATCACGGTGCAGACCAGCGCACAAGTCAGCAGCAACAGTGCCAAGAATGGCGCCGGCATCTACGCCAAGAGCGGTTCCGTCGCGATTACCAGTTCCACGTTGGCTAGTAATGTGGCCTCTGCCGATGGCGGTGGCGTGTACACCGAAGGCGGCTCCGTCACCATGACCACTGCCACCCTGAGTTCCAACTCAGCCATGTCGGGCAACGGTGGTGGCATCTATGGCGGAGGCGGTAACATCACCGTCAACGCTGGCTCCATCGCCACCAACACCGCCAATAGCGGTAACGGTGGCGGCGTGTATGCTACCGGTGGCACCATCAACTTCAACGCTTCCAGCAAAGCCAACCCCAGCTTCACGGGTAACACTGCTATCAACGGTGGCGTTCTTTATATGGAAGGTGGCACATGCAACATCAATGCAGGCACTCTTGGAGGCTGCCATGCCAACCGCAACAAAGCCACCACCAGCGGCGGCGCCATCTATGTCAACGAAGGCACGGTCAACTTCGCCACTGGCGAAATCAGCTTCAACACGGCTGGCACTTCGGGCGGCGGCATCTTCGTCGCCGACAATGGCACGGACTACGGCACGCTCAACATGACGGGCGATGTCACCCTCAGCAAGAATCACGTGCCGGCAGGAAAACACGGCGGCGGCGTCTACCTCGCCGGCGTCATCTCCATCGGCTCCTCCACGGAGCGTACAGTCCTTGTCCAGGACAACTTCGCATCCGGCACGGTCGATACCGACCCCGGCTCAGTAACCATCGATGCGACCAACCGCAACAATGTGTACCTGCCCAACCCGACGGTCAACACTGGCCACAAGGATGTCATTACTGTAGTGAAGAACGGCTTGACTACCTCAACGCGGGTGGGATTCAGTGTACCAGCCAACTTTGTCCCTGTCATTTATTGCAACGAAAGCTCGCCTTACACCTATCTCCAAAGCTTCTTGTCGGGTGGAGCCATGGCCACCACTGTCTTTGACGATAGCGAGAAATATACCACCGTCCACTTTTCCAACAATAGCTTCTACGACCCGCAACATATTTACCTTTCAGGTGGTACTTGGGTTGACCATGTCAATACATATTCCAGTGCCCCGGAAGGGTTCAGTGTGAGCGGTAACAATATCACTATCAGCAGTAGCGAGGGTCTGGCATGGCTTATCAAATACATCAATGGTATTGGGCCCGTGACGACCACGCCACAATCGGGTGTCAACGTTATCCTAACCGCCGACCTTGATATGGGCGATTACGCATGGGTGCCTATGGGCTATACACAGAACAGCACCGTTTTTACAGGCACCTTTGACGGACAAGGTCACACCATCTCTAACCTTATTTGCCAATATCTTGGAACCCAGACGGGTAACAACCTCGGATTGTTTGGCACGGTGGGCAGCAATGCCACAATTAAAAATGTTCAGCTTATGGGCGCAAAACTGAATACCTCCAATATGGATTCGGGTGTCGCGTTAATAGGATCTATTGCTGGCCAAACAACTGGAGGTACAGTTATGAATTGCGTCGGTGATGCGGAAATAGAGACGCTCAACCCCAATACTATCATGGGAGGCTTGGTTGGAAAAATGAGTGGAGGAGAAATTCATTCTTCCTATGCTCTTCCAATAATGACTGGCTACACAATGGGAGGCCTTGTTGGCGAACTCAGTAGTGGTAACCTCTACAACAGCTTCGCCAACCCGCAGTTCAACTACAGCGGCCCTAACGGTTCCACCAACTACTATGTCGGTGGTCTTGTTGCCAACAACGGCACCAACGGCACTGTGCAGAACTGCTATGTGCGCTTCAGCCGCACGCAATCGCTGACCAACGCCATGTTTGGCCAATTAGCAGGAAACAATGATGGCTCCATCAGTCCTTGCTATACGCCAGAAACATGCCCTAATGTGCCTGCAACAATTATCCATACAGAAAATGGCACAACAGGTAGCAACACCTACAAGGTTGCCGACGCACCTTATAAATATGACAGACCGAATGACAACAAAGTTGGTAGCACGGTTGAAACCCTCACCGAGAAGCTCAACGAATGGGTGAGCGGCCAACACAACAGCCATCCCGAGTATGCCTATTGGAAGCGCACCACGGCGGGCAACTACACGACAGGTTCAGGCAACATCAACGACGACTATCCCATCCACAAGATGGTGGGCCTGAGCAACGCGGCCTCGCCCGACGGCCTATTCATCGAGTATAAGTACAGCCTCGACGCGATGCTCACCAAATACAACACCTTGGATGACGGTGGCACCGTGTGGGTCTACGACAGCCCGCTGTCGGCCATGACCGCAAGCGGCGGCACACCGAGCTACGAGAGTGTCAGCGTGGACAACGCCACCAAGGTGAAACTCTACATCGACGAGGATGCCTCGCTGCTGCAATCCTACGACCCCGGAAATACCAGTGCCAACAACACCCTGACCGCCTACACCGGCCAGACGTTGCGCAACTACAGCAGCAACGCCAACCGCTGGCACAACGTCAGCTCGTCGCTCAAGCAAAGCGGCATCGGCTTCGACTACTACAACGATGGTCACGGCCAACATGCCGATTTTAACTGGGACATCAACCCCTGCAACATCGCGCTGAGCGCTGACAACGACAACGCGTTCTTCCCGAGCGACCTGCCCTGGCCTGCCACGGCCCAGATGGACTTCTACTGCTTCTACGAGCCGGAATACCACTGGATCAACCTGAAACGCCGCACCGACAGCCACTGGCACATGAACGCCACCACCGTCCCCATCGTCTACAACGGCAACGGCATCGGTGCCAACACCAACGGCAACGAGACCTACATGGTTCCCGGCAAGGGCTACTTGGTCAGCATCGACAAGGACCAGCTCATCCAGAACAAGGGCGAGTTGAACAACGGCACTGTGACACTCTACAGCGTCACCAAGACCGATGCCAACGCATGGGCAGGACTGCTCGGCTACAACCTCCTTGGCAACCCCTACCAGAGCTATCTGGACTTTGAGCAGTTCAAGGCTACCAACAGCGGCCTTTGGGCAGGCACCAACGAGTACAACCAGACCTACGCCACCTTCGACCCCAAGCAGAACACATACATGCAATACAAATATGACGTGTCATACGGCGCCAAGACCGCCTCGCAATACATCCACCCGCACCAAGGCTTCTTCATCCGCAAGACGGCAGCCAACAGCGGCAACAACACGGTGACCTTCACCAACGCCATGCGCACCAACGACACCGACGGACAGTCGGGCTTCCGTGACGCCGTGCAGCCGCGTCACGCCTTGGTCAACTTCGTGGTGCGCGACGCGCAAGGCAAGGGCGACATAGCCGTGCTTGAGCTGAACCGCGACGGCGACGAGGGCGCTGAGAAGATCCGCATGGGCGACGGCACGGGCCACCTGAGCCTCGGCTACGAGAGCAAGGCCTACGCCATCCTGTTCCGCACCAAGGTGGACGGCTACCAGCCGCTGTGGTTCGAGGCCACCGAGGCGGGCACCTTCACCCTCGGTTGGGACATCCACAACGCCGTGTTCGAGAGCCTCACCTTGGTCGACAACATCACGGGCACGAGCACCGACATGCTAAGCACCGACACTTACACCTTCCAAGGCAGCCCCGACCACTACGCCTCGCGCTTCAAGGTGGTCGTCGGCGACTATGTGGAAGTCGACCCCGACGCTCCTGCGGAGCCTGAGCCTGTCGAAGGCCCGACCTTCGCCTTCCAGATGGGCGACCAACTGGTGGTCAACGGCGAAGGCACCTTGCAGGTGTTCGACGTGACGGGACGGCAGCTTGTTATCCAAGAGCTGCATGGCAGCCAAAGTCGCATCGCCAAGCCGACGACGGCAGGCGTCTACCTGCTGAGGCTGACCGACGGAAACGGAACGAGAACGCAAAAGATAGTGGTGGAATGAGAGGAACGTTCAACAACACACCCCCGACAGGTACACCCCCGTCAGGCCCCGCCCCGAAGGGGCGACACCCGATTAACCGTAGGTCGCGACCTACGGCAGCAGGCGACAAGAGTCCCTGCTACCCGGTGGACGAGACGTCCGCGAACCCGGCAGACAACAGTCACGGAGTGACGACAGATAATAAACGTGTACGCAAGTTCACGGAGACGATGCAAGTCCCCGGCCTAACAACACAAAGCAAAATGAAAAAGAATATCGTCATACTAACCCTTTTCCTGCTGCTCGCCATGGCAGCCAAGGCACAAATTTTCACCATGGAGAACGAGGTGAACGAGTTGCGCGACCCCGACGCAGTTCCGTTCGAGTGGGTCACCAACCCAGTGGAGTACAATCAGGGCTATGATGTCTACACTCCCATCGGCGAAGGCATCGCGCTGCTCGCCGCCTTGGGCGGAGCGTATCTGCTGAAGAAAAGGAAGAGGGAATGAAGGTTCCTTGTACGTTCATTCAATCAGCCATTCGCTGACCGTCCGCGTCTCTTGCGAGAAGGCGATACCCACCTTGACCACGGGCTTGCCCTCGGCCTCGTAAGGGATGGCGTATTCTTTCGAGTTGATTTGGATTTCTTGGCCGAAAATGGTGGTCAGCTCGTTTGTGCTGATGCCGCACAAGGCGGAGTATTGCGGCAGCATTGAGATGTTGCGCAGGTTGTTTAAGGTGGAGAAGATGCTCAGTTGGCTGAACTTGGTGATGCCCGTGATGAAGACGAACTGCTCGTCGGCATCGCAAGCCTTGACCACCTGATAGAACTCTTGCAAGATGCGCCTCACCTCTTCCAACATGTCGGGCTTGTGGAGGTAATCCTGCAATTTTTCCTTTTTCCCAACCATGCGCGATGGTATTTGGTTTCCAATGCTTAAAATACTGAATATTAGTTATATGCGATATTTTATATAAAAATATTGCAAATAATTCACAATATATCGCAAAAAAGCAATATTTTTGCACGCTTGAAATGGAAGGTGTGTCTTGTTGCATATCTTTCACGATTTGAATGAAATAACAACAATAACAACAAATAGAATAACTTAATTAGTACGAATCAAGAAATGAAAACAATTCGAAAATTGAAGTGGTATTTCCTATTCCTGATTTTGATCGGGTTGAATGGAAGTAGGGCTTTTGCCCAAAATGAAAATGGACCTATCAGTAACTATACTGAAATTGTCTATTTGAATCTTGATGCTGGAAATGTAACGATTACATCAAGTACATACGAAGGTTATAGATGGAGCGGAAATACGCCCGTAAAGATTTCTGGTTCGGCCAGTAGCAGCGCCCTTTATTATATCTATCAGGCTCGTCCTAATACGAGTTGGGGTCCTGGCAATCCTCCCGCATATCCTGCCGTCACTACTACAAGTGGGGCCACTGGAAATGATGCCTTGAACATTGTCAACAATACGGATGTGATGGCGGTCATTAATGGTTGGAACGCGAAAGTGGCTTCAAACAATGCTGCGCAATCCAACGAGAATTACAAACGCTATTCCACGAGTAACTGGATTAAAATTTCCTGCCATTCCAGAATCAATATTTGTTTGGATAACATTTGGTCGACGCATCAGACTCAGAGTGAGGCACGTACTGATGGTGGTCTTGCTTTTACTCCAAGCCAAACCAATCCTGACGCATACAATCGTCTCAATGTCTACCTGAAAGGCGATAGTCGCATGGGAAATGTATTTTATTGCACTCAAGCCATCCCTGACGATGGTTCTACTGAATACCTGGATTACACCAACACCCATATCATCTTCAGGAGTGCCGATGGCAATGGCGCAGTGTCGGGTACGCTTACCGTGGCAGACATAGACCCTATTAATGAGACCCACAATTACACTTTGCCAAATTCGTATACCATCCGTGTGCCTGCCAACCACTACAATGCAGTGATTGGTGCAAGTGATGATACTAAAATTCAAGATTCGAGAGGCATTGACATTAAAGGGGGTACCATTTTCGCTGGCGCAGTTTTCGATGACAATTGCACGGCCATCGGTGCAGGTGGTAACGGTGTGGGTGTTGTGACCATCGATGGCGGTCAGGTCACGGCAGTCACTTCTTCAACGGGTACGGCCATCGGTGGCGGTATCGGTTGGTCAGTTAATGGTGGTGAAGGTCATGTCACCATCAACGGTGGTAAGGTTTATGCCTACAATCATGGTACTGCGTATGTTTACGATGGCCATTTGCGCTATGTGCCTGCTACGGCCATTGGCGGTGGTAGTTCATTCATTGCGAAATGCAATCCTTGTGTTGTGAATATCACTGGCGGTGAGGTGTATGCCCAAAGTGTCGGTGGCGTGACCATCGGCGGCGGCGGTAGCGGCCTGCGAAGTGCTGGCGATGGCACGGTCAACATCTCGGGTGGCACGGTAACAGCCAAAAGTATTCCTGGAACGATTACTTCATCGCAAATGCCTGCTGGTATGCAAACGATTTCGGTGCCTGCCGGTGCAGCCCTTGGCGGTGGCACTGGTGGCTTGGGCACGGCTGGTGGCGCGGAAGTTGCCTACGGCGGCAATGCTACTATCACAATCAGAGGTGGCCAATTATATGCAGGTTCTGTTGGCGGTGGTGCTGCCAACGACCCCAATGGAAAGATTGGTTCGGCTACAGTAACCATTTCTGGAGGCACCTCGCAGGCCCAATTCATCATGGCTGGAGGCTCCACTTCACATTGTTCCTATACCCAGACCAACGGAACTGTTCAAAACAGCAATACTTCCAGTACGGAGTTCATTCTTTTGAAATCCGATGGTGGTGCATTGTGGATGGACGACCCTTTGGGTGAGGTTTCGATTTCGGGTGGTACAATCCGCAACTGTTCGGCAACCAATGGCGGTGCCATCTATATGACTAACGGCACCTTCACCATGACGGGCGGCACCATCGGGGGCACTTCCATTAATAATGGCAATACAGCTAATGATTATGGCGGTGCTTTGTTTATGGGGGGCGGTTCGTTCGAGATGGAAGGTGGCAATATCCAATATAATGTCGCCACATCCAACGACGGCGGCGGCATCTACATCGCCAGCGGTGGCACGGTCGAAATCAATGGAGGCACAATTGAAGGCAACCAAGCCCTCAACGGCAACGGTGGCGGATTCTATGTTGACCCAGGTGCGGGTAAGACCACGACCGTCAATAGCGACGAGGCCGACACTAACATCACGGGCAACACGGCAAAGAATGGCGGCGGCGCGTATGTGGGTAGTGGCAAGTTAGTTGTCGCCTCGACCAACGGCAACACGGTTAGTATCTGTAACAATACTGCCACGGAGAACGGTGGAGCACTTTATGCCAACAGCAATGTGGAAGTCACGGGAAGCACGATATGCGACAACGAAGCCGTCAACGGCGGAGGACTCTACCTTCCCGATGCCGCTGTTACCGTCGACTTCAGCTCAGGCACCTTCTCGGGCAACTTCGCTTCGCAATGTGGTGGAGGTATTTACTTAAGCGATCATGCGACACTCAATCTAAAGGGTAATGCCATCTTGACACAGAACCATGTTCCCACCGATGGCCAAGGCGGAGGTATCTACCTTGATGGCACGCTCAACGTGGGCGAGAACGCCGACGACCCTCTCGGCACTCACTCCTTGAAAGTGGATGATAACTATGCGGGCGTTCCAGCGAAACCCAACAATGTCTATCTGCATGACACCGACGATGTCATCATCCTCCTGTCTGACATCTCCGGCACGGATCCCATTAGCGGTAGCTTTTACTCCCACATCGGATTCTCAGTCGACATGGGCTTCCGCCCCGTCATCTACACCGATACAGAGCACATCGTCTGGCTGAGAAATTTGATGAGTTCCACTAGTTCCTTGGTAGGGGCAGTGTTCGACGACTCGCAGAAATACATCGCCATCCATGTGGACACATATTCGGCTCCCTTTGAGGTAGAATATATCTATCTTTGGGCCTGCTGGACGACGGCGGTGACCTCCAACCCCGGCGATAGCCACATCAAGTTGGTGGGTGACACTTACCACATCTACACCAACCAAGGCTTGTCCTGGTTCACCTCATTGGTGAACGGCCTGAACCACAGACCCGATGACCCGAGCAGTAACCCCTGTGAGGAACACCAGCCCAACCTTAAGGCCGTGCTTGAGGCTGATGTCGACATGCGTGAGTTCCTTTGGGTACCCATAGGCGGTGTCGGTCAATACAAAGCAGACAACCCGCCGGTTTTGAGCAGTATCTTCACCGCAGGTGGCAGCTATGAGGGCGAGTTCGACGGCCAAGGTCATATCATCAGCGGCCTCGACTGCCGCTACATCACGGCGATAGAGTCCTACGGACTATTCGGTAACATGACGGGCGGCGAGGTTCGCAACACCTTCGTCAAGGACTACAATTTCGTTACGCAGGACAACAATATTACCTATCGCATCGGAGGTATTGCAGGCCACATGGAGGCAGGCGTGCTTCGCAATTGCGAAGCACAAGGCGTGGTGACGGCCTCCACCTGTGGCAGCAACACTGCAGTGGGTGGTTTGGTCGGACTGGCAGAAGCCACCGCGACCATACATTCCAGCATGGCTCAACCCTACATCGCCCAGGGCAAGGCATCCATCGCCATTGGCGGTCTCGTCGGCAAGCTCGATGGGGCTGATGCCAGCCTCAAAAACAGTTTCTCCAATGCGAAGTTCGGCAACGTCACGCACAATGTTGGTGGTCTTGTCGGCACAAACCTCGGCACCGTTGCCAATTGTTATGTGAGACTCCAGCACGCCACCGCTCCAGGCAACTTCTATTGGTTCGCCGCTGTGAATAACGGCACGGTCGATTGTTGCTATGCCCGCAGCGATGCCGCGAGTGACCATTATACGACAGGCACAGCCCCTGTCGGGTTTGGCAACTACAACGGCACCACCCTCGTCGACGGCAAGTACGGCTACGCCCACCAGGACCAAGACGTCACGGCCACAAACGACTATGTGGAGAACGGCCCCATCGGCAACGACGGCGAGCTGAAGGGCCTCTTGGCCACGCTCAACAACTGGGTGGAGGATCAGACCGATGGAGTGGCCTACTCGACCTGGACGCGCACCATGGCCAGCTCGATCAATGCCGACCTGCCCATCCTCGAGTTCGACGACTTCGTGAGTGCCGGATCGACCGACAACATCTTCATCGCCTACAAGGACGATCTCAACGATATGATCGACTACGCCAACGGCAACGCCGATGGCGGCAGCATCTATCTTTACGACGTGCCCGGCACGGTGACGGTGGCCAACAACGCCAACGTGAAGCTATTCATCAACGAGCACATCGGCTTCCTGCAAAGCGTCGCCTTGCAGAACGTGCGCACCGGCATCACCTTGGACAACAGCTCCAGCGGCTTCATGTCGTATGACTGGCACATGTTCTCGCCCGCCCTCACCAACGCCCCCATGGGCCTCACCTACAACAGCACGGAGAGCGGCTATCATATCTATAGCAATTACAGCAACTACAAAGCCAACGGCATTCCCGAAAGCGTCTACAGCTCAAACACCATGAACCCGCCTGCGACGGATTGGAACACCACCGCCGGCACCATCGGCTACTTCCCCACCAACACGCCCTACGGCGCGCCGCACGACAACTCAGGCTGCTTCGACTTCTACTGCTACAGCGAGTCTTACACCCACTGGGTCAACTTTAAGCGCGAAGGCACCACGACGTTCTACGACCACTGGCGCCAAAACGCGGATGAGAACGGCAATCACCAGAACATCCCCTACGAGAACGAGACGACGATGAAACGCGGCAAGGGCTACATGGTGGCCATCACTGAGCCGTCCATGCTCATGACCGACGGCACGCTCGACAACAACCAAGTCACCGTGCCGGTGACGAACACCACGAGCCTTACCGGTTATGAAGCCCCGCTGAAGGGTGTCAACCTCATCGGTAACCCCTATCAGGCCTACCTCGACTTCAACAAAATCGGCAACGACCTCAACACCTACTTCATCCTCGACGCAGACGCACACGGCTACATCGCTTACGTGAGCGATGGCTCAACGCCCGACGAGCCAGGCGTGATCCGCACAAACGCCCCGCAATACCTGCACCCGCACCAAGGCTTCTTCGTCCGCGTGCCGCAGGGAACGACGAGTCTCATCCTCAACAACACGATGATTGAGGCAGGCGACGGCACTGCCCAAAACTCCACCTTCCGCAGCGTAGCCAATCACTACCCGATGGTGACCCTGGCCGTTGAGGACGGGCGCGGTCGCCGCGACTACACCACCGTCGAGCTTGACCGACCCGAGACGGGCGGCGGCGAGAAGATCCAGGGGCTGCACGCCGGCGACGCTTCGCTGTGGGTGCGCCACGACGACACCGACTGGCAGGTGGCCTTCACCAAGCCCGGCACCCGCGAAGTGCCTGTGCGCTTCAAGGCCTACCAGGACGGTACGTTCACCCTCAGCTGGGGAGCTTACAACGGCTACTTCAGCTACCTGCACCTCATCGACAACCTCACGGGCGCCGACATCGACTGCCTCATGGCTGACGAGTACCGCTTCGAGGCCACCACGCATGACTACACCTCGCGTTTCCGCCTCGTGTTCGACTTCACGGGCGTCGAAGAGAACGACGAACCGACCGAAGGGCCGACTTCCTTCGCCTTCATGATGGGCGACGAGTTGGTCATCAACGGCGAGGGCGTGCTGCAAATGTTCGACCTCAACGGTCGCCAGCTGTTCAGCACCGAGATACACGGCACGCAAGCTACTGTCGCGATGCCTAAGGTGGCCGACGGCCTCTATGTGTTGCGCCTGACGAATGGCAACCAAGTGAGAACGCAGAAAATGGTCATTAACAAATAATTGAAAGGAGAACAAAAGATGAAAAAGAGAATCATATCCGTGATGGCCATTTTGGCACTGATGTTCGGTCCCATCTGCATTCCCCAGGCACCCGCCCAAATCCTGATCATGGACGAGGAGGAAGAGGAGGACAGCGAGCGCACCAATACCGACGAAAGTGAGCTTGAGCTCCCCATGGTGCCCGAGTTGGGCATCACCATCGACCAGTACGCCCCGTTGGGAGGCGAAATCCTTGTCTTGGGTTGCCTCGGAGGTGCCTACCTCTTGGGCAAGCGCAGGAAAAAGGACAAGCAATAAGAAAAACCGCCCCGCCAGGGGCGGCTCATTTGATTCATTTGTATTCATAGGCATGGCCGTGTTTCACAACAGGGCCATGCCGCTTTTTTGTTAATGGTGATGATGGTGTTCATGCCCATGCCCATGCTCATGGTCATGGTGGAAATGCAGCCCGTTGGCGCGACGCCATTCCACTTCGGCGTTCATCTCCTCGATGGTGGGCTCGCGCACTTCGATGACTTCGCCACGCACGAAAAGACCATGACCGGCCAAGGGATGTTGGTTTTCGGGGCTTGGCATCCCGAAGGCTTCCTCGGGCGGGATGGTAAAGACGAACGAGTCGCCAGGCTCCAAGCCTCTGAGGGCATCGGAGAAGCTTTTCAGAATGCGGCCCACGCCGAACATCATCACGCGGGGCTTTTCGGGGGTGGATTGTTCAAGAATCTGGCCGTTAGGGTCGTCAGATTGGATGGTGTAAACCAGCTTCGCGACTTTCAAATCATCGATTTTCATGGTTAATAGGGTTAGTTTTGGGCTTGCAAAGGTAAGAAATAAAGCACTTTCCGAAATTTTTTGTCACATTTTTTGCAGAAACGATTTGCGAAACGAAAAAATGTGTACTTTTGCAGTCCGTTAGAAAATAGACAAGTATAAATAATAAAGGATAAAGAGTCATGTCAAAAGTTTGTCAAATTACAGGAAAAAAGGTCATGCACGGCAACAATGTTTCTCATTCCAACAAGAGAACGAAGAGAACATTTGATCCGAATCTGAAAATCAAGAAGTTTTATGTTCCGGAATGGGACGAGTGGATTGTGCTGAAGGTTTCGGCTGCCGGCTTGCGCACCATCAACAAGAAGGGTGTCTACCAAGCCATCATGGACGCTTCCCAGAAGGGTAACCTTGAGCGTTGGTAATCCTAATGTGAACGATATCGGAGCTGCTGCGCCTTGCGTGGCGGCTTTTTTTGTTTGAGGCTTGCCCCAAAACAATAATTGCCTACATTTTCAGTTATCCCTTCATGCGAACCAAGTTTCTCCTCATAGCATTGCTGTTTCTCGCTTTGGCGGCCCGTGCCCAGCACCTGCCCACGGCAACGGTCTATGGCAAGGTGACCGACGAGAAGGGCCGTCCCATCGAGATGGCCAATGTGATTGCCGTCGACCTGCTGGTTGGGCAAACCACCAATGCGCGAGGCGTTTATGAGCTTTCGGTGCTTTCGGATACGACATTGACCATCAGCTTCTCGTATATCGGCTTCGACCAAAAGCAAGTCAAGGTGCGGCTCAAGGAAGGCGAGAAGCGGAAACTTGACGTCATGCTGCATTCCATCGCCACCGACTTGCCCGACGTGGTCATCAGCGACCGTGGCGCAGAGGCATCGAGCCTGACGCGCCTCAACCCCAAGCAGGCCACCCTGTTGCCCACCATGGGCGGAGGCGTCGAAACGCTCATTAAAACCTTGCCGGGCGTGGTGTCGAACAACGAGCTGAGTTCGCAATACCGCGTGCGTGGCGGCAACTTTGACGAGAACCTGATTTACGTCAACGGTATCGAAATCTATCGTCCGTTCCTCGTTGGCTCGGGGCAGCAAGAGGGCTTGAGTTTCGTCAACTCGCAGTTGGTCAACAATATCGAGTTTTCGGCTGGCGGATTTGCTGCGGAATATGGCGACAAGATGTCGTCGGTGCTCGATGTGACCTACAAGACACCGCACGAATTTGCCGCTTCGCTCAATCTGAGCCTTCTGGGTGCCGAAGCCCATGTGGAAGGCGCGACCGCAAACGACAAGTTCAGCTATTTGGTGGGAGCGCGATACAAAAACACGGCCTTGGCCTTGGGCATGATGGACACGAAGGGTGACTATCGGCCCAATTTCACCGACGGGCAGGCTTTGTTCAACTACAGGTTCAACGAGAAATGGGACCTTTCGTTTTTGGGTTATTATTCGAAGAACCGCTATATGATTGTCCCGCAAAACGCCAAGATCAACACGGGCACCATCGACCTTCCCATCCAAATCAATGTGTATTTCGACGGTCAGGAAATCGACGACTATACCACGGGCCTCGGTGCCATGACACTGTCGTATAAGCCTTCCAAAGACTTGAACCTGAAATGGATAGCCTCGGCTTATTCGGCCTACGAGACGGAGACCTACGACATCCAGGAACAATATTTCTTCGGTATTCGCAACACTTCCTTTGGCTCCGAGGATTTTGGCGAGTTGATTGAGAACCATGAGGTGGGCACGCAGACCAGACATGCCCGCAACGGCTTCTATGCCCAAGTCTATAACCTTGACCATAAGGGACTTTACTCCATGGATAACAAGTTGCTCAAGTGGGGTATCCGTTTCCAGCATCAGGCCATCGACGATAAGGTCGACGAATGGCAGGCTTTCGATTCGGCGGGCTACATCCTTCCCCATGCCCCCGATGTGATTGGCGGCTATCCCGACGTGCTTCCCGAAATCGAGATGGATTTCAACCATAAGTCGTCAAATGTGCTTTCTGTCAATAATTTGGATGGTTTCGTGCAGAATTCGTGGACGATTCCTTATGAGGACAAGGGTGAGTTTGTTGTCACAGCAGGCTTGAGGGCCAATTATTGGGGCTATAATAAAAAGGTGCACGTCAGTCCGAGGGCGGGCATTGCCTATAAGCCCAACGACGACAAGCGCGAAGTGGTGTATCGCCTTTCGGGTGGCGTCTACAACCAGACGCCGTTCTATCGCGAGATCCGCAACCGCGATGGCAGCCTCTTCAAGGATGCCAAGGCTCAGCAGTCGTATCAGATTGTGGCGGGCAACGACTTCAAGTTTCGTGCTTGGAACCGTCCTTTCATCCTGACTTCGGAGCTGTATTTCAAATGGTTCACACATGTCGTTCCTTATGACATCGACAATGTACGCATCCGTTATTATGCTGACCAGTCGGCCAGGGCTTATACCACAGGTCTCGACTTCAAGTTGAACGGCGAGTTTGTGAAGGGCATCGACAGTTGGGCGAGCCTTTCGTTCATGCGGGCGCGTGAGGACATCCGTGGCGATTATTACTTGGTTGACGCTGAGGGTAAACGTTTGCCTTTCTATAACCATTCCGATGCCCAGGTGGCCGACACCATTGCCTTGGGCTGGCATAGCCGTCCCTCCGACCAATTGGTCAACTTCTCTTTGTTTTTCCAGGATTACATTCCAGGGTTCCCCACATGGCGGGTCAATATGACGTTGTCCTTCGGCATGGGTTTGCCTGTGCCGGACAACAACTCCGACTTCTATTCCACATCAAGCCGTTATGAGGCTTATCGCCGCGTCGACATCGGTTTCAGCAAACAGCTCATCAGCGAGGCCTCCAGCTTCAGCAAGGGCAATCCATTGCGCTATGTGCGCAATATGTTTGTGAGTGTCGACGTATTCAACTTGCTCGACATCCCCAACGTGATTTCCTACACTTGGGTGAAGTACATCGACAACAGATATTACGGCGCGCCTAACTACCTGACGCCACGTTATGTGAACGTGAAACTCGTGATGGAGTTTTAAACAAAAAAAGAGAGGTTGCAGCCTCTCTTTTTTGTTCAAAATGTTATCTATCAATACAGACCTTCCATCTTAATCCACTCTCGGCCTTGGGCGCACATGTCCTCGACCTCGGCAACCGTCTTGGGAATGGGTCGGCCAAGGATGCGGCAACCGTCAGGCGTGATGAGCAGGTCGTCCTCAATGCGGATGCCACCGAAGTCCTTGTAGGTTTCCAGCTTGTCGTAGTTGATGAAGTTCTTGAACTTGCCTTCAGCTTTCCACATGTCGATGAGCGTGGGGATGAAGTAGATGCCAGGCTCGTCGGTGACTACGAATCCAGGTTTCAAGGTTTTGCCACAGCGTAGGCCGCTGAAGCCCAATTTGGTGGAGCGCGGCGTTTGCTCGTCATAGCCGACGTAGGTCTCGCCGAGACCTTCCATGTCGTGCACGTCCATGCCGAGCATGTGGCCGAGGCCGTGAGGCATGAAGAGCCAGTGGGCACCGTTCATCAAAGCCTCTTCGGTGTCGCCTTTCATCAGGCCGACGCCTTTCAGGCCTTCAATCAAGGTGCGGCAGGCGAGGGTGTGCATCACCATGTAGGGCATGTAGGGGCGCGTTTGGGCAGCCACGGCTTGGTTGGCAGCCAAAACAATTTCGTAGATCTCCTTTTGGCGCTGGTTGAACTTGCCGCCCACTGGGGTAGTGCGGGTGAAGTCGGAGGCATAGTAGTTCTCCGTTTCGGCACCGGCGTCGCATACCATCATGCGGCCTTCCTTAAGGACATTGTGGTGACCGTGGTTGTGCAGCGTTTGACCGTCGACGCTGAGGATGACGGGGAACGACACGGGGCCGCCGCCCGACAGCGAGAGGCCTTCCACCACGCCGGCGATTTCTTGCTCGATCATGCCGGGCTTGCACATCTTCATGGCGGTGGTGTGCATGTAATAGGCAGTGTTGGCGGCGCGTTCCATCTCGCTGATTTCGAGCTCGCTCTTGATCTCGCGCATCGAGATAACGGCCTTGATGAGTTCGAGGCTGACATAGTCGCTGACTTTGTTGACATTGCAGTTGAGCCAGTTGGCGCATTGGATTTTGGTGTCGCCGCGATAGGTGGGCAGCATGTGGATTTGGCGGCCCTTGGCGATGGCCTGTTTCAGGTATTCGCCGAAGCGGTTGAAGTCGCGGCAGTCGGCGATGCCGATGCTGTCGCCTTGTTCCTTCAATGAAGGTAGGGGACCGCACCAAATCACGTCGTCGATGGTGACGTCGACACCGAAGAGGATTTCCTCGCCGCTTTCAAAGTCGATGACACCGACCATGTTGGGGTGGTTGAGGCCGAAGAAATAAGAGAAATTGCTGTCCTGACGGTAGATGTAAGTGTTGTCAGGATAGTTGAAGGGAGCCTCGTTGTTGGCCGGGAAGAAGGCGATTCCCTTCGTGATTTTGCTTTTCAATGTGGCGCGACGGCCACTGTAAACGTCTTTTGCGAACATATTTTGTTGTTTAATTGTTGATTGTTGATCGTTGAATTGTTGTAGAGACGCAAAATTTTGCGTCTCTACATGGTTTTGCAAAAATAATCATTTTTTCATTGCCGCCTCAATCTCTTCTATTTCTATTGGCAGTCCCTCAAACAAATTGACAGGTTCGCCTTCGGTGATGAGGAGGTCGTTCTCGATGCGGATGCCGATGCCTTCCTCGCGGATGTAGATGCCTGGCTCGCAGCTGAGTATCATGCCTGGCTTGAATGGCTTGAACTTGTCGATGCTGTCGTGCACGTCTAATCCGATGTGGTGCGCCATGCCGTGCATCAGGTATTTGCGCTCCAGCGGTTTTTCGGGGTCTTGTTTCTTCACGTCCTCGGCGGTGAAGAGGCCGAGCTTGATCATCTCCTGTTCCATCAATCGGTGCGTGGTCTCGTTGATTTCGTTGATGCATCCGCCAGGGCGGTAGAGCTTGGTGATTTCCTTCATCACGCGGAGCACGGCGTTGTAGCAGTCCTTTTGGCGTTGCGTGAACTTACCATTAATAGGTATGGTTCGGCTGAGGTCGGAGGCGTAGTTGTTCAGCTCGCAGCCGATGTCGAAGAGGAGCAGGTCGCCGTCGTTCAAGAGGCTTTGGTTCTTCGAGTAATGCAGGCAACAGCCGTTCTTCCCGCCCGCGATGATGGGTGCATAGGCATGGCCCGTGGCGTTGTTTTGCTTGAAGATGTACTCGATTTCGGCTTGCACCTCATATTCGTACATGCCAGGCCTGACGGTCGCCAAGCAACGACGAAAGGCCTTCGCGGTGATGTCGCAGGCTTGTTTCGTGATGGCGATTTCGTCTTCCGACTTCACCATGCGCAAGGCGTTGAGTATCGGCGCAGTGCGGCCATAGTTGTGCATTGGGTAGTGTTCCTTGACTTGTTTGACGAAGCGTTGTTGAATGGTCTCCACGGCACATTCATATTTCGGATATTCGTAACTGTGCAGATATATCGTTTCGCCATAGCCGGAGAAAACAAAGTCGTTCAAGGTCATCCAGAAGCTGTCGCTGCCTTTGACGGTCTTGATGCCCGACAGTTCGGTGGCTTTTGCATTGTCGAGCATCTCGCCTTGCCAGGTGGCTTTCACTTCGTCGTAAGGCTCGATGAAGAGCACTTCACGCATCGTCTCGTCGGGATAGTCGGGGGCGATGATGAGGTAGGCGTTCTCCTCATTGATGCCCGTAAGGTAAAAGAAGTCAGACTGTTGGCGAAAGGGATAAAACTCGTCGCCGTTGCGCGGCATAGGCTCGTTGGCGGTGAAGACGGCCACCGTTTTGGGCGGCAGTTGTGCCGCAAGGTTGGCCCTGTTGCGGACGAAAAGTCGGTTGGGAATTGGGATGTTCATATGTCGATGGTGTTTTGCTTATTAAGTCTACAAAGGTAGGAATTTTGGCCGATTTAGCGAAACAATTCGAAAAAAGACTAATTTTGCGCCCTGATACTAATCTTAAAAACTACACAAAATGAAGAAAAACTTACTTTTCGCAGCCCTTTTGTTGGGCTTGTCGCTGGGAGTCTCAGCGCAATCAAAGGAGTACAAAGGCTTTGCCTTCGGTTTCAAGGTTGGCCCTAACCTTAACTGGATTGGCTCTAATGCCGAGGATGTCGCCAATCTCAAGGCAAAAGTGGGACTCAATTTCGGTTTTGACGCCGAGTTTTATTTTGCTGAAAACTACGCCATTGTCTCTGGCTTGAATGTCAACTTGATTAATGGCCGTTACAGTTTCGAGGACATGCGCCAACTTGATACCGTGGCGGGCTACACGTTGGGTACGGTCGACAGGAACTTCAAGGCTACGGTTTTTGAAATCCCGTTGATGGTCAAGATGGTTACGGAGCAATTCGGTCCGCTTCGCTATTTCGCGCAAATCGGTGGCGCTTTTGGCTATACCTATAGAACAAAAATCAGCGACACTTTTGACGGGACTGCTTTGCACGAGAAGTTCACGAGTTCCGACAAGGAATACAATCCTTTCCGCTTCTCGTTGAGGGCTGCCATCGGCACCCAGTATACCATCCAAGGCACTTCGCGCGTGTTCCTTGACTTGTATTACTCACATGACATGATCAACAATATCAGCAGTGGTGGTGCAGGTCTGGTTTCCTCTAATTACAGGAAATACTATGCTGGGAACAAGGATTTGGGCGAGCGCACCAATCCGCTCCACGTTGTCCAAAACCAAGTTGGCATCGAAGTGGGCATCCTCTTCTAAGCTAAGGTTCCAACAAATAACAATGAGAGCGACCTCGAAAGGGGTCGCTCTCTTTTTATGTCTATGAGTAAGTGATTATAAGAGCTTGAAGCCCACGGTCACCATGAACAGGTTTTGCTTGGTGCTGGCAGGGTCGGTGTTGCCAAAGTTGAAATAGTTACCTAACGTGGTGCCGTTCAACGTGTTGAAGACCTTGCTTAAACCGAAGTTGTAGTTGATGTCGAGCGTGAGTTTCCAAACGTCAACGCCAAGGCCGACTTGTGCACCCCAGGCAATCGACTTGGTGTCGAAATTCTGGTCGGTGGTGACATTTTGCTGCTCGGTGGTCATTGTTTGCGTCTCGCCGCCGATGGAGTAGGTCTGGTCAAACAAGGTTTGCGACTTCAGGATGAAATTGGCGGTCGGTCCCACATGGGCACGCAACTTAATCAGGTCGAGGTCGAGGATGGTGACACCAACCAAGATGGGCACCTGAAGGTTCATTTGGTTCAAGGTGAGGTTTACGTTGGCACCCGTAGGAAGGTTGAGCAGGTTCGTAGAGCCTTCGCCCGTCACACTGGCTTCAAAGATGTTGGAAGTCTTGAAATAAAGCACTTCGGGCTGCACATAGAGGCGGCCAAAGGTGACGCGGCCAAAGATGCCAGCGGTGAAGTGGTTGGAAAAACCATCCTTGATGGCGGCTTTGTCGTACGACAATTTGGCGGTTTGGAAACCGACTTTCGGGCCAATAGCGAGGTCGAAGCCACCTCCGGCGAATGCTGCACTACCCATCATCAAGAGGGCTGCAATCAGTAAAAATGTCTTTTTCATTTTTGTTGAGTTTTAGTGAATGTTTGGATTTATTTGGTGCAAAAGTAAGAATGATTTTCCGATTTTTGGGACTTTGTCGGAAAAATAAATTACCTTTGTAGGTCTAAATTTTGTAATTATGAGAAAAAGATTGTTGATTATCAGTTTTGTAGCCATGTTTTCCGTTGGAGGCATGGCGCAGAGCAAAGAGGTGAGGTATGGCCTCAAATTGGGTCCTACTTTCGATTGGGCAAGCCCCGGGTCGACTGCTGCAAGTGGCAATGGCATGAGGATGGGCTTCAACGCGGGGGTGGTGGCCGACTTCAAGCTATCGGAGCATTTGGCAGTCTCGTCGGGCGTCAATCTTGATTTGCTCCGATTCAAGTACACGTTCACCGACAGCCGCTATGTCGATGATTTCTTGGAGAAGACCGACATTTCGGTTTCGCGCTGCGTGAAGGCGACCAACATCGAGGTGCCGCTCATGGCCAAGGTGAGTTTCGACGTTTTCGATTCGTTCAAGGCTTATGTGCTGGCTGGTGGCGGACTGAGCTTCAACTTGAAGGATTTGTGCAAGGATGAATTTGCGTTTTATTGGGTGTCGTACTCAGGCCAGACCTATGAAGATTACACGCATCAATACCGTTTGCTCCAAGCCTCGATGGTTTTCGGATTGGGTGCCGAATACGAAATCAACAGGAAGTTCAGCGTTTTCGCCCAACTGACGTTCGACCATTCGTTTTCCAATGCTTTTGTCAGCTCCTTGGAGAAGCAGACAAAAAGCATCATCAACAACAATTTTATCGGTATCGAGGTGGGCGTCATGCACTAAGTGCTTCGGCGCTTTTGGCCAACAAAAAAACCTGGCGGGAAATCCGTCAGGTTTTTTTGTTGTTGAGGTCTGCCTCAGTTATTGTTGGGCTTCCTTCACCAATTGGATCAACACGCGGCGGTCGTATTCCGTCGGGTCGAGGATCTTCACGCCACCGATGGGTTCGATGATGATTTGGTCCTCGGGAACACCCAGTTCGAGGAGCTCGATCTTGATCTTGTTGCAGCGGTTCTCCGAAAGGGTCTGGTTGTAGGCCGGCGTGGCGGTGGCGCTGTCGCACGAACCCGTCAGGCGGAGCTTGTAACCGTTTTCCTTGGCCACGTTGGCAATCTCACGCAGGTTGATGATGTCTCTTCTCGACATCAGCTGGTAAGAGTCGCGGTTGAAGAAGATGGAGAAAGGATAGCTGAGGATGTCTTCGGTCTGCACGTTGACGAACTTCACGATGGTGTCGCAAGGCTGCTGGGGTTCGACGGGAATGTTGACGAACTCGTCGAGTTTCTTTCTGAGCGAATCCATCTCTTCGCAGCAGTTGGCGGGCAGGTCGTACTCTCTGCTGAAGTAGTAGATGAGACCGAGAGAGGCGGTGTACATGTTGTCGAATCTCTTCGGACGGATGCTTTTGCCGTCGAATTGGCCTTCAAATTCGTAGGTCCATGAGTCGATGGCCCATCTTTGGAACGTCCAGTTGAGGTCGAGGTTGAGGTCGAGATGGGTGCCAAGACGGAAGTTGTTGCTCAAGCCGGCGCCGAGGGCCAATTCGAAGTTGTTGCCCGAGTATTCAGGATTGTCGGGGTTCTCTTTCTTGGCCTTTCCATTGTCGATGAGGGTCTTGATGGCGAAAAAGTCCTTCGAGGTATAGGCGCCGCCCATGCTCACATAGAGGACAGGAGTCCAAATTCTTTCAGGGTTGTAGTAGCCTTGGAAGAAATCGATGGGGCTAATCATGAAATCGCCTTGCAGTCTGTGGTAACGCATCGAGGTCTTGTAAATCTCGTAGTTGCCAACGGTTTCGACGGGTTGCGGGTCGTCGCCATAGAGGAATTGGATGCTGTTCAGGCCGATGTGTCTGCCGTTGATGTAGCTGTTGATTCTGGTGTTGCTGTAACCCAATCTGACAGCGACTTTGTGGTTGATCCACTTGCCGACAAAGGCATTGAAGCCAAAGGTGGGTTGACCCCATTCGACAGCCGTGTAGCTCTTCGTGAACGCTTCGGGGGTTCTCATACTGCCTTGCCACCAGTTGCCAGTGGCGCTGGCGGAAATGTACCAGTTTTTCCAGGCCTTGGTCGTCAGGTAACGAACCGAGTCCACATGTCCTGCTGCCATCACTGACGACGTCATGGCGAGGACCGCGATAATCGTAATAAATACTCTCTTCATTGTTGTTATTGTACTATTTGTTAATATTCATTGGTTGACATTCCATACCAAACGAGCGGCAAAAATAGGCATTTTTTTGATACCAATCACCTTTTTTGAAAAAAAGTCTCTTTTTGTTGATATAGAACTGGTTATTTTTGGTCTGACAGCCTTTCCAAAGTGCTTTCGATGAGTTTTTTCATGTGTGGATGGTAGTCGGTGAGGAACTTTTCGGTCACACGGTTGGCGATGGCCACGCAAACGGTGAGGCAGTTGTGGCCCATCATCTTGCCGAGGCCATAGAGCGCCGACGACTCCATCTCGAAGTTGCACACGCGCCAGCCTTGGTAGTCGAAGGCTTCGATCTTGTGGTTGAGTTCGGGGTAGGCAAGGTGCATCCTGAGCGTGCGGCCTTGTGGTCCGTAAAATCCTGGAGCCGTTGCCGTTACGCCTTCATAATAGCCTTGCGCCAAACGGTTGAAGAGTTCCACGGAGCCTTCCACGGCATACGGTTTGGGCAAATCGGTGGGGTAGTCCATCTGCTTGATGAAGGCGTCGCGCATGGCGGTTTCGTTGACTTCACGATTCTTTTCGTAAAAGTAAATCAAGCCGTCCAAGCCGATGGCATAGCGGGTGGCGACGTTTTGGCCCACTTCGATGTCGGGCTGCAAGGCGCCGCAGGTGCCTATGCGGATGAGGTTGAGCGACTTGTGCTCGTCCTTAGGCATCCTTGTCTTGAGGTCGATGTTGGCCAGGGTGTCGAGCTCGTTCATCACGATGTCGATGTTGTCGGTGCCCATGCCGGTCGAAAGGGCTGTGATGCGCTTGCCGTTGAAGTAGCCGGTGCGACTGACGAGTTCGCGGTTCTGGCGTTTCACCTCGATCTTGTCGAAGAAGGAGGCAATCGTGTCGACACGGCCTGGGTCGCCCACCATGATGACGGTGTCGGCCAGTTGGTCGGGATGGAGGTTCAGGTGATATACTGCGCCCTCGGCGTTGAGGACGAGTTGCGATGCGGGAATAGGTTGACTCATATTAAATAAGGTGTTTGAATGGGCAAAAGTACGAAGAAAAGTTGGATTTAAAATTGACTACGTCGAATGTTTTACATTTCAAAGACTCAAAATTCGGGATTCAAAGATTATTTCCTAATTTTGCGGAAAATCTGAGATATGCGTCAAATCATTGTAAAAAACATCTCCATCGGCGATGAACTGCTTATCGGCCAGGTAATTAACACTAATGCCGCTTGGCTCGGTGAACAACTTGCCGCACATGGTTTCCAATTGGATTCCGCCTTGACCATCGGCGATTCCGAAAAGGCCATCCTTGATGCGTTCAACGCCTGCATGGATGCCGACCTGGTTTTGGTGACGGGCGGCCTCGGCCCTACTGCCGACGACATCACGAAACCTACCGTTTGCAAGTTCTTCGGAACTGAATTGGAGTTTTGCCATGAGGCCTACGACAATATCGTTGCACTTTTCAACCGTCGCGGCTTCCAGATGAGCGAGCGGAACAGGGGACAGGCCATGCTTCCCAAGACCTGCCAATACATCCCGAACACCTACGGCACGGCGCCTTGCATGTGGTTGGAGAAAAACGGTACGGTTTTCGTTTTCATGCCCGGCGTGCCGTTTGAGATGAAGGGGATTTTCAACGATGAGTTGTTGCCCCGTTTCAAGAAAAGGTTCCATGCGGTGCCTTACGAAAAGCGCGTGGTGATGACTACTGGCATCGGCGAGTCGTTTTTGGCCGACAAGATCAAGGACTGGGAGGAAAACCTGCCCGATTTCCTTTCGTTGGCCTACTTGCCCCAATATGGCATGGTTCGCCTGCGCCTCAGTGGTAGACACGAAAATGCCGAATTGCTCCACGCGACTTTGGACAAAGAAACCGAAAAGCTGACCGCCTTGATTTCGGACTACATTTTCTCGATGGAAGACAAACCCATCGAGCGCGTCGTTTTCGACCTATTAATTAATAAAGGTATGAGGTTCGCCTCGGCGGAGAGCTGCACGGGAGGCAATATCGCCCACGTTATCACGTTGATACCTGGAAGCTCCGAGATTTTCAATGGAACAGCCGTCACCTACGCCACTCCGATGAAAACCAAGGTGCTTGGCGTGCCTGCCCAAACCATAGAACAATACGGTGTTGTCAGCCAGCCAGTCGTTGAGGGCATGGCCAAAGGTGTTCGCGACTTGATGGAAGCTGACTTTGGCGTGGCAACCACTGGTGTTGCCGGTCCTGGTGGCGGTACTGAAGAAAACCCGGTCGGAACGGTGTGGATTGGCGTGGCTTCGGCCCATGGCGTCGTTTCCAAACGGTTCAATTTCGGTAAAGACCGCGAGAACGTCATCAATCGCGCCACGATAGCAGCTTACGAAATGCTGAGACAACAAATTATAGTCCCGTAGGGACGACATACCAATAAGCAGGCGACGTGAGTCCCTGCCCTTAAACACAAAGTACAACATGAAAAGAATAGCCATCATCATCCTCGCGCTCATGGCGGTATCGTGCCAAGATAAGGCACCGGCCTACAAAGCCAAACTCAACGTCAAAACCGAGCCTTACGACCTCCAGTTCGACCGTTACGAAGACGTGCTCTTCAACCTCGACACGGCCGATTTCCAACAGGAACTGATGAAAATACAAGACCGTTATCGCGTGTTCCTCAGCGGTGACCTCAACAATCCTAATGCGGTGAAGTATCTGAAAGACTTCGCCACCGACCCGTTCAGCGTGTCATTATATAATAAGGTGAAGGCCGCTTTCCCCGACTTGAAAAAGGTGGAGCCGATGGTGGAGGACGTGATGGCGCATTTCCACCATTACTATCCCGACATCGAGCTGCCCAAGAAAGCCTTCACTTGCATCACCGGCATCCATCCCGACGAGCCGCCCGTGCAAATCATCGACGGCCAGTTGGTGATCTCCCTGGATTGGTATCTCAATGACAGCACTGTGTACGACCAAATCGGGATGCCGAGATACATGTCGTTGCGCAGGAACCTGTCGACCTTGCCGAAAGACGTGGCCGAGCAACTCTACATGTATTATCTCTACGAATGGCGCAAGCAGGGCCAAATCATCGGCGAGATGGTTTTCTATGGTCGGCGCAACTTCTTTGTGGAAGCCATGTGTCCCGAAATCGCCGACAGCGTTTTGCTCGGCTATTCCACGCACCAATGGCAGTGGGCGGTTGAGAACGAAGGCGCGGTCTGGGCCGACATCGTGGGCAACCGTCGTCTCTATGATGCCGGCTTGGACAGTTACATGATGTATTTTGGCGACGGCCCGTTCACTCAAGCCTACAGCAACGATGCCCCATCGCGCCTCGGCGAGTTCTTTGGCTTGAACATCATCCGCGCATACGCATCCTCTCACGACGATTTCGATCTCAAGCAGTTCATGCAGCGGAAGGATTTGCAGAACATCTTCCAGGATTCGGGATATAAACCGAGGAAATAGTTTAGAGTTGATAGTTTAGGGTTTATGATTGTAGGGCTGTCACATCGTGGCAGCCTTTTTTTTTGTGTTTTTATTATAGTATTGGTTACCAACAATATACCCGACAGCAAACGACAGCAAACGACTACTGTCGACAACAAACGTTTAATCAACGGCTTTTTCTTGACAAGGTTTGTTTCTTTGCAACGAGAAACACTATCAGCCATGAACAAAAGAACGCCATTTGACAAAGAAAAGACCACGAAAATCCCATTCTCCGAATTGGTGGAGTTAATTGGGACCAGTTGTGACTACAAGTTTTGTATCATTGACCAACACATTGACGATGAGCTTATTGAAGTTGCAGCGAGGCACGGCATAGACCTGAAAGGATTTAAGCATGTTATAGAAACGACGGGGATACAACATTCTGTCAATCGGCATGGAGAGCAAAGCGATGACAGAGATCCTTTGGCGATAGAGGACTTCCTGCTTATTCCTTTCATAATCAGGAATCGGGACAAAGTGAGTGTTTCGACGACGACAACCAAAAGACACAAAGCAAGCGTCTTGGTGTATGAAAAACAAATTGGGAAGGAATACTATTATGTGGAGGAAATTAGGACTGGAAAGAAAAGCCTTGCTTTCCACACATTGTACAAAAGGGAAAAAAGAAACCCACACCTGAAAGGAGCAAAGCTTAACCTTATCCGTAGCGTGGGTTAATTTGTTATCGCGGGGGGTACATCCTTTCGGCCGTCCCTTTACGTCTTGATAGTCAATTCATTTTTCATTCCGTTTCCGCGACCAACTGCCTGCAAAAATACAACAAATTTCATATACGAAACAACAAACCCGAAAAATAACCCATAAAACCCACAAATCATGTTAGTAAAAACATTCGGATGCGCCCTTTTCGGCATCGACGCCATCACGGTCACCATCGAGGTGAACATCGACAGAGGTATCAATTTCTATTTAGTCGGCCTGCCCGACAACGCGGTCAAGGAAAGCCAGCAACGCATCGAGGCGGCCATCATCAACCTTGGCTACTACTACCCACACAAGAAAATCGTCATCAACATGGCCCCCGCCGACATTCGCAAGGAAGGCTCGGCCTACGACCTGCCCATCGCCATTGGCATTTTGGCCGCTGCCGAACAAATCAACAGCGACCTCTTGGAGCAATTCATCATTATGGGCGAACTCTCTCTTGACGGGACGCTCAACCCCATCAAAGGCACGCTTCCCATTGCCATCAAGGCCAAACAAGAAGGCTTTCGCGGCCTCATCGTCCCGAAGGAAAACGCACGCGAGGCCGCTGTGGTGGAAGGCTTGGAGGTTTACGGTGTGGAGAATATCCATGACGTGGTTTCCATCTTGAACGGGGAAAAGACCTTGTCGCCCGTAAAACCCGAGATGACAGAAAACGACCAGTTCTGCAACTACGATTTCGACTTCACCGATGTGAAAGGTCAGGAAAACATCAAACGCGCTTTGGAGATTGCAGCGGCGGGCGGACACAACGTCATTCTCATTGGCCCTCCCGGTAGCGGCAAAACGATGTTGGCAAAGCGAATGCCGACCATTTTACCCCCTCTGACGATGGCTGAGGCATTGGAAACCACAAAGATCCATTCAGTGGCGGGTCTGGTAGGACGCAACACATCATTAGTGAGGACGAGGCCGTTCCGCAGTCCGCACCACACCATCAGCGACGCGGGCTTGGTGGGCGGTGGCACTTATCCACAGCCTGGCGAGATTTCGTTGGCCCACAACGGTGTGCTTTTCCTCGACGAACTGCCCGAGTTCAAGCGCACCGTCCTCGAAGTGATGCGTCAGCCGATGGAAGACCGCATCGTGACCATTTCTCGCGCCAAAATGACGGTCGACTTTCCCGCCAATTTCATGATGGTAGCGGCGATGAACCCATGTCCGTGCGGCTATTACAACCATCCCGACAAGGAATGTACTTGCAAGCCTGGTGTGGTGCAGCAATACCTCAATCGCATCAGTGGCCCCCTGATGGACCGCATCGACCTTCATGTGGAGGTGATTCCCGTGGCCTACAAGGACCTGTCGACCAAGAGCAGCGGCGAACCGAGTGCCGTGGTTAGGGAGCGTGTCATTCGGGCGAGGAAAATTCAGGAGGAACGCTACAAAGATTTCCCGAACATCCATGCCAACGCGCAAATGAACACCCAACTCATCCAGAAATACTGCGACTTGGACGAACCATGCCGCAATATCCTCAAAAACGCCATGAATCGTCTCGGCCTCTCGGCGCGTGCCTACGACCGCATCCTCAAAGTCTCTCGCACCATCGCCGACCTTGATGCCAGCGAGAACATTCAGTCAGGACATTTGGCCGAGGCCATTAATTACAGGAGCCTCGACAGGGACAACTGGGGAAGTTGATGATGGAATACTATCAAGGTAGTCTTCGAGAGTTTGCTGAGGAACTGTTGGCAAATGGACGAGGGAATGGACAGATGGTTGAGGTGGCGCGGCTTCATGATGTAGTTATTGAAGACGCAAAACAAAAAGGTTTGGAATTGTGTTCCGAAATGATTGTTGTGATGCAAAACACAATCTTTAAGTATGCGCATCACCCAAAATCAAAAAAAGGAGCAAATGTTCCTATTGATGACTATGAGTTGATAGAAAAGGCATTGATTGACCCTCTGCATATTTATGAGGATCCGATTCAAAATGAGATTATCTATGTGTTTACTTATCCTTATGATGAAAAGAAGATGGTAAAAGTGGTAGTTCATCCTAATTACAAGCTGAAAAGGAGAATAACCATAAATGCTGCAAAATCATGGGGGATTGTCGTCAAAGAGGCATTCGATAATGCTCAATACAGGCTGATAAAATAAAAGGAATGGCTTGCGACCATTCCTTATATTACTGGCGGCCGGAGTTGAACCGACAATCATCCCACCTACTATGGCGTGAAGCTACCCGTTGCGGTCATCGACCAGTGTTTTGAAGAATTGGCGGAGGGATTCGAACCCTCAATATAAAGCGGCAAAAGCCGACTTTACGCTACCATGTTGCGACCATCAACCAACTTTCTGCCTGCAAAAATACACAAAATTTCAGATATGCAAGCCAAAAAGAAGAAAAACTGAGGGTTATTCTCTCCTGTCGCGGCCAAACAACGCTCCAATCCACTGCCGGTTAAGGCGCGAGATGTTCTGTCGTTTGATGAGCTTGGGACATTCGGCTTCGCAGGCGTAGGTGTTGGTGCAGTTGCCAAAGCCCAATTCGTCCATCTTGCAGACCATTTTCCTGACGCGGTCGGCTGCCTCCACGCGACCTTGGGGCAACAAAGCCAAATGGCTGACCTTAGCCCCGACAAACAGCATGGCGCTGGCATTCTTGCAAGCCGCCACGCAGGCGCCACAGCCGATGCATGAGGCGGCATCCATGGCCATGTCGGCAGCATGTTTCGGGATGGGAATCATGTTGGCATCAGGTACACCACCCGTGGTGGTGCTGATGTAGCCTCCCGCTTGGATGATTTTGTCGAAGGCCGAGCGGTCGACAATCAGGTCGCGGATGACGGGGAACGGCTTGGCGCGCCAAGGCTCAATCCAAATCTCGTCGCCGTCGCGGAACTTGCGCATGTGCAGTTGGCAGGTGGTCACGCCATCATCGTTGCCATGTGGCCGACCGTTGATATAGAGGCCGCACATGCCGCAGATGCCTTCGCGACAGTCGTTGTCGAAGCAGACAGGATGGGCGATGCGGTCATTGATGAGGTGTTCATTTAGGATGTCGAGCATCTCAAGGAAAGAGCAGTCGGGCGAGATGCCCTCTATGGGATAGGTCTCGAAATGGCCCTTGGAGCGGGCGTTTTCTTGTCGCCAGATATGGAGGGTGAAGTTCATAGTTATCAGTTGTCAGTTGTTCAGTTAATGGATTGTTTCGCTTTGCTCGCAATGACGCTAACGGTGACTCGAGCCGTCATTGTGAGGAGGAACGACGACGCAATCCATACTCAGTTATTTGTAATTTCTGTTCGCGATTTGAATATGTTCATAAACCAACGGTTCCTTTTCCATCGTCTCGGGTTGGCCGTGACCGTGGTATTCCCATGCAGCGACGTACATAAAATGTTCGTCGTCGCGAAGGGTTTCGCCGTCTTCGGTCTGATGTTCGGTGCGGAAATGGCCGCCGCATGATTCCTCGCGGTGCATGGCGTCGTCGATGATGAGTCGGGCTAGCTCGAAATAGTCTTCCAAACGGCAGGCCTTTTCCAGCTCGGGGTTCATTTCGTTGGCCGTGCCAGGGATGAAGACATTTTTCCAAAACTCGTCTTCCAATTTCGTGACCAATTGTTTGGCTTTCGTGAGGCTTTCGGTGTTGCGCGCCATGCCACAGTGTTCCCACATGATTTTGCCTAATTGTTTATGGAAATGATCGACCGAATGGTTTGCAAACGTCCTGTCGGCGGTTTGTTGCAGACGAGACGTCTGCGAACCCAGCAAACGGTTGATGCGGGAACGAACCGCCGCTTCCGCCGCATCAAATTCGGGCGTGTCAGCTGAGATTTTGCCTACATAAATTTGGTCGGCGAGGTAGTTCTGCATCGTGTACGGCAGGACGAAATAGCCATCAGCCAGACCTTGCATCAGCGCAGAGGCACCGAGGCGGTTGGCACCATGGTCGCTGAAGTTGGCTTCACCAGCGGCAAAGAGTCCTGGGATGGTGGTTTGCAGCTCATAATCGACCCAAAGCCCGCCCATCGTGTAGTGGATGGCGGGATAGATCATCATCGGAGTCTCGTAGGGGTTCTCGTCCGTGATTTTCTGGTACATCTGGAAGAGGTTGCCGTATTTCTGCTCAACGACATCCTTGCCCAAACGCTGGATGGCATCAGCGAAGTCGAGATAGACGGCATAGCCTGTGCCTACGCCGTAGCCCGCATCGCAGCGCTCTTTGGCGGCGCGGCTGGCCACATCGCGCGGCACGAGGTTGCCGAAAGCGGGGTAACGGCGTTCAAGATAGTAATCGCGATTTTCTTCGGCAATGTCGTTGGGCTTCAGTTTGCCTGCACGGATGGCTTCGGCGTCTTCTTTCTTTTTGGGGACCCATATACGTCCGTCGTTGCGCAGGCTCTCGCTCATCAGCGTGAGTTTGCTCTGGTAGTCGCCGTGGACGGGGATGCAGGTAGGGTGGATTTGCACATAGCACGGATTGGCGAAAGCAGCCCCCTTGCGGTGGCACACCCAGGCTGCGCTGCCGTTGCTGTTCATGGCGTTGGTGGAGAGGTAATAGACGTTGCCATAACCACCTGTGGCAATCACCACGGCATGGGCGGCATAGCGTTCCAAGTCGCCGGTGACGAGGTTGCGGACGATGATGCCACGTGCCCGACCGTCGACCACCACGAGGTCCATCATCTCGCTGCGGGTGTGCAACTTTACCGTACCACGGGCGATCTCGCGGCTCAAGGCACCGTAGGCCCCTAATAATAATTGCTGTCCTGTCTGCCCTTTTGCATAGAAGGTACGGCTGACTTGTGCACCACCAAATGAGCGGTTGTCTAAAAGGCCGCCATAGTCGCGGGCAAAAGGCACGCCTTGCGCCACGCATTGGTTGATGATGGCACCGCTGACTTCGGCCAAACGGTAGACGTTGGCCTCGCGAGCGCGATAGTCGCCACCCTTGATGGTGTCGCGGAAGAGGCGTTCGACGCTGTCGCCGTCGTTTTGGTAGTTCTTGGCCGCGTTGATGCCGCCTTGTGCAGCGATGCTGTGGGCGCGACGCGGCGAGTCCTGGATGCAGAAGATGTCGACGTTGAAGCCCATCGCGCCCAGCGAAGCGGCAGCCGATGCACCAGCCAAGCCCGTGCCGACCACGATGATGTTGAGTTTGCGTTTGTTGGCCGGGTTGACCAACTTCTGCGAGGCTTTGTAATTCGTCCACTTCTCAGCGAGCGGACCAGAGGGTATTTTTGAGTCTAATTTCATAGTCAATCTTTTTTGACGCGAGACTTCGAGACGCGAGACCGTCCAACGTCTCGTGTCCCGTGTCTCGTAGTCTCGTGTCAATAATACATTCATTTATAATCCAAAGTAAACGCCCAACACCGTGACGGTGAACATCAGGCAGACCACCCAATTGAACACCTGCCCGAGCACTTCGATGGCCTTGCCGTATTTGTAGTTGTAGAGTCCGAAGGTCTGGAAGATGGCAGGGAAACCATGCCGCAAGTGGAACCAAACCACGACGAAGAAAAACAGATAGGAAATGACGATGTGCAGGATTTTGAACTTCTCGCGGGCTTGGTGGTAGAAGTCAGGCTCCACTTCGAGGCTGGCGGCTTCGAGGACGGCCTTGTCGTCGGCGTTGAAGTTGCCAAGCCAGTTGCCTTTGGCGGAGTATTCGCCGTGTTGTTCGGCGTAGTTGAAGGCTTCGGTGTTGGTGCCTTTCAATGTCACGACTTCTTCCGTCGCTGCCATGTATTTCCCTTTCACCCAGCCGATTTTCACGAAGTAGAAATCGGTGAAGTGCAGGATGAGGCAGGCGAAGATGAGGATGCCCGTCCACATTTGCACCTTCGAGCCACGGTGTGTCTTCGAGCGGGTTGGTTTCTTGTAGCCGACAGGTCGCGCCCGCTTGTTCTCGATGGCAAGCCAGATGGCCATGACCGCATGAAGCAGCAGCGAGGCAAACAGCCCGATTTCGAGCACCTTGACGATATAATAGGTGCCCATGAAGTGGCAGAAGGCGTTGTACCATTCGCCGCCATCGTGCCTGAGGATGAGCAGGTTGGCGCTGGCGTGGAACAGCAGGAAGAAGCCTAGGAAGGCACCTAAGGCACCGACGAGGATTTTCTTAGTGATGGAGTGGATTTTTGGGAGATTCATATAAGGAGTTTTATGTTCTGTCTGTAATTTCTACTTTCGTGTTCAATTCGCGGCATCCGCCACAGCGTAATTTCGGGGTATTAATGCGTTTGTCACAGTCTTCAACGAAGATATTACCCGTTTTCTTTCCTCAACAACTCCAATCCCTCGCGGACGATGGCTTGGATGTTGGTTTTCGAAGTGTCAATAAACTCGCAAAGGGCAAAATCCTCCGGCTCAACTTCATAGATACCAAGGTTTTCCATCAACTCGATGTCGCCAATGATGCAGGCCTTGATGAGTTGGGTGGGGTAGATGTCGAAGGGGAATACCCGCTCGAAGTTGCCCGTGAAGACCAAAGGACGCTCGTCGCCGTGGGTGTTGGTGTCGAACTTCCAAAACTTTTCGAAGCGCGGAAGGTCGATTCCCAATGGTTTGAAGGTGCTTTTCGGCATGAAGCCGCTGAGGAAAGTCCGCGAGAAGCTGAATTTCTTGAAGCCAGGCATCAGCCAGCCCATGAAGTCGTAATAGTCGCCTTCGGGGAGGATGCTCAGCAGGCTGTCGTAGGCGCCAAGGAAGCCGTCAGCAGCGATTTGTGTGCCGCTCAGAATATTGCCTGATATGATGCGGTTTTTCTTTTCGGCATCGTCAGTATCCATCTTGGGATAGTCATCGTTAAGCAGTTGCGCCTTGGTGATTTCCGTTAGACAAGCTCCCGCCTTCACGCGGTAATAATGTGCGTTCTTGATGTTGGGACCAGCCACGGCGATGACCTTCTCGGGGTTGTAAACGCCCGTAGAGATCAATTCGCCCAACACGGCTATGTCTTGCAGGTTCATCGTCCAGACGACCTCGCCTTTATTAATAGGGTCGATATGGGCAATCTGCGTGCCGATGTTTCCAGCGGGGTGTGGACCGTTTATGTAGTGAGTTATCAGTTGGCAGTTGTTCAGTTGGTCAGTTGTAGGGCTGTCACACCGTGGCAGCCGTTCATTTGAGCGGGGATTGAAATCGCCCGTTGCGGTTCTGGTCGCCCTTTCAGGGCTTTGCTTGACTCGCTTAGCGTCATTGACTCCGTCGAATGCAGAGCATTTGCGAGGAAAGCCTGCCACGAGCGAAGCGTGGTGGAAGCAATCCAGCTTCTGATTAGGTCTGAAACACACATGTACCATCCCCTCGGTCAGTTTTGCCAAAGCCTCAAGGCCTTTCTTGAAACATTCCTCTCGGCCTTGCATGACGAAATCATAGTCAGGAGCCAAAGGTGCGCTGTCGAAGGCACTGATGAAGATGGCCTTGGGCGTGTCGTCGGGGTTGGCCACCGTGCCGAATGGCCGTTGCCGCATCATCGGCCAAAGGCCGCATTGCAACATCGCCGCCTTGATTTCCTCGGCGGTTTGTGGCAACTTGTTTGCCGTTTGCTCTGTCGTTGGCTCGGATTTGCAATCCGAGCCTGCCGAATATGCGGATTTGCAATCCGCTTCAACGACCACCTCCAGAAGTTTCCGTTTCTCGCCACGGACAATCGCCTTCACCCGCCCACTGACGGGCGAAGTGAACTTGATTCGCTCGTCCTGTTTGTCGACAAACAAGGCATCGTCTTTGCAGACCACAGTGCCTTCTTCAACCAATAAACGTGGCGTAAGCCCAACGAAATCAGTGGGTTTTACGGCATAGGTGGTGATGCTACGTGCATCGGTGAGGCGTAGCTCGGCCTTGCCGTCGATGGGCAAGTCGAGGCCTTTTCGTATGGTGATGGTTTCGGTCATAATTCGAGAGGCAAAAAATAGAGACGCAGCGTGCTACGTCTCTACAAACATCCAATTCAAATTAGAATAGGTTTTCCAAAATCCCGTCTTCCACCAAATTCGGCATCGTGACCTTCAGCTTAGGCTCGGCCTCCATCGCGCGTTTGATGGCGAAGGTGGCACCTTCGTTGCGAGCCCAGTTGCGGCGGGCGATGCCGTTGTTCACGTCCCAGTGTAACATGCTGTGGAGGCGACGGTCGGCATCGGCGGTGCCGTCGAGGACCATGCCGAAGCCACCGTTGATGACTTCGCCCCAACCTACGCCGCCGCCGTTGTGGATGCTCACCCAGGTGGCGCCACGGAAACCGTCGCCGATGACGTTTTGCACGGCCATGTCGGCGGTGAACGATGAACCGTCGTAGATGTTCGAGGTCTCGCGGAACGGGCTGTCGGTGCCGCTCACGTCGTGATGGTCGCGGCCAAGGACGACGGGACCGCTCAGGCGACCGTCAGCAATGGCCTTGTTGAACTCGGCAGCGATCTTGGTGCGGCCTTCGCAGTCGGCGTAGAGGATGCGGGCTTGCGAGCCGACCACGAGGTGGTTCTCTTGTGCGCCACGGATCCACTGGATGTTGTCGCGCATCTGCTGCTGGATTTCGGCAGGAGCCGTGGCGGCGATGGTCTCCAACACATGGCAGGCGATGTCGTCGGTGACGGCCAAATCCTCGGGCTTGCCAGAGGCGCACACCCAACGGAAGGGGCCGAAGCCGTAGTCGAAGCACATGGGACCCATGATGTCCTGAACGTATGAAGGATAGCGGAACGTGCCGTCGGCTTTCAGGATGTCGGCACCGGCGCGGCTGCTTTGCAGCAGGAAGGCGTTGCCGTAGTCGAAGAAGTACATGCCCTTGGCGGTCAGCTTGTTGATGGCGGCCACATGGCGGCGCAACGAAGCCTGCACCTTCTCCTTGAAAAGCTCAGGATTCTCGGCCATCATGGTCTTGGATTCTTCAAACGACTGGCCTACAGGATAGTAACCGCCAGCCCACGGGTTGTGGAGCGAAGTTTGGTCGGAGCCGAGGTCGACGTGGATGTCGTGCTCGGCGGCATATTCCCAAAGGTCCACCACGTTGCCTTGGTAGGCATACGAGCGGGCTTCCTTCTTGGCGATGCTCGCGTTGACGTGCTTGAACAGCTCCTCGATGTTGTCGTACACCTCATCGACCCAGCCTTGCTCGTAGCGTTTCTGCGTGGCAGCCGGGTTGATTTCGGCGGTGATGCTCACCACGCCGGCGATGTTGCCAGCCTTGGGCTGGGCGCCGCTCATGCCGCCAAGGCCAGCAGTGACAAACAGCTTGCCAGCGGTGCTGCCACCGTGCTTGCGGGCAGCGTTCAAAACGGTGATGGTCGTGCCGTGGACGATGCCTTGTGGTCCGATATACATATAGGAGCCGGCGGTCATCTGGCCGTATTGCGTCACGCCGAGGGCGTTGTAGCGCTCCCAGTCGTCGGGTTTCGAGTAGTTCGGGATCATCATGCCGTTGGTGACCACCACACGCGGCGCGTCCTTGTGCGATGGGAAGAGTCCCATCGGGTGACCGCTATACATGGCTAAGGTCTGGTCTTCTTCCATGTTGGCGAGGTACTGCATCACAAGACGGTATTGTGCCCAGTTCTGGAAGATGGCGCCGTTGCCACCGTAGATGATGAGTTCGTGAGGGTGTTGTGCCACGGCAGGGTCCAAGTTGTTCTGGATCATCAGCATGATGGCTGCGGCCTGCTTGCATTTGGCCGGATATTCCTCAATCGGGCGGGCGTACATCTTGTAGCTTGGGCGGAAACGGTACATGTAGATGCGACCGTATTTCTCCAGCTCCTCGGCAAATTCGGGGGCCAAAGTCTTGTGGAATTTGGCCGGGAAATAACGCAAAGCATTACGGATGGCCAACTTCTTTTCCTCCTTCGTGAGGATGTCCTTGCGCTTGGGCGCATGGTTGATGGTGGTGTCGTATGGCTTCACTTCCGGCAGCTCGTCGGGAATGCCGGCAAGAATTTCTTTTTGGAAATCGTTGAGTGCGTTCATTTTATGTGATTTTTATTGTTGTTTTCGATTGGTTCGATTGAATTTGCAAAGGTAGTGATTTTGTGTGAGCGATGGTCAATTTTTTGCGTTTTGGTTAGGATTTTTTGAGAAACACCTCAGACGAAATGTATGCCGTTCGAATTTTGGAGTGGAGACATAATGTTTTTATCCCGTTCATCCGAATTTGCAATTCGGAAGCGTTGAGAAGGGAATTAACGGTTCGCAAGCGTCCCGCTTGCAGAAGGAACCAGCAGGGAATTTGCAATTCCCGCATGAAAATCGTAGAGACGTCACACCGTGGCGTCTCTACGTGTGTTTTATGTGTGTGGCTGTAGGGACACACCGCGTGCGTCCGTTTTGTGCCGCCGTAGGTCGCGACCTACGGTTACGGGAGGTTGCGTCTTTCAGACGCGCGGGGGCTGTCGCATCACGGCAGCCGCAAAACGGCTGGATGTTTGTGTTCTATAAGAAACAAAATTCAATTTTTATACAGATTTGTTTCTTGTACTCCACAAAATTTTCCTATATTTGCACCGTTAAACCACATGGGAATATGGAAATCATCAATCGGCCTGACTATACGGGAAAAGTGATGCGACTTTTCGGCAAGGGACTGATTATTGCGCTTACTGGCCAGCGCAGGGTTGGGAAAAGTTTTATTATGAAGCAGATTATCAATCTGTTGGATGCGGAAAAGTCAAACAATATCATCTATGTGGATAAGGATGACGAAAGATTCAACTTTATTCGTTCCCATGTCGAGTTGACGGAATACGTTGAAGGGAAACTCATTTCGGGCGAAAACAACTACCTTTTTGTTGATGAAGTTCAGAATATCAGCGAGTTTGAACTGGCTTTGCGAAGCCTGCACACCCGTGAAGCCTGTGAGATAGTCATCACTGGAAGCAACGCCAAAATGCTTTCTTCCGAATTGAGCACTTATCTTTCCGGCCGTTGTGTCGAGTATCACATCCAAAGCCTTGATTATTCGGAGTTTTTGGCTTTCCACCGTCTGCTCGACAATAACCAATCCTTGATTAGTTATTTGAACCATGGCGGAATGCCCCAGTTGAGTCGAATCGGTCTCGACGAGAAAGATCTTGTAAACGATTATCTGCAAAGCGTTTACAATACCATTATCCTGAAGGATGTGGTTGAATGTGAGGACATTCGCAACGTTTCCTTATTGAAGAATTTGGTGCGGTTTGTCGGCGACAACATAGGCAAGCCCTTCTCTGCGACCAGCATCGTGAAATATTTGAAAAGCCAGCAGGTGGATTCGTCCACAAAGGTCATCCTCAGTTATTTGGACTATTTGTGTAATGCTTTTATCATCCATCGCGTCAATCGTTATGACATTCATGGGAAACGCCTGTTTGAAATCAACGACAAGTATTATTTTGAGGACATAGGAATCCGTAACTCATTGGTGCAAGGCGGTTTGGCTCAAAGCATAGAGAAAATCATAGAAAACGCTGTTTATCTTCATCTTGTGCGTCTTGGTTATGAGGTGACGGTAGGTTGTCTTCAAAAAGCCGAGATTGATTTTGTGGCCAAAAGAAACGAGAGCGTTGTTTATGTTCAGGTCACCTACTTGTTGCCTACGGAGGAAACCGTTTTGCGTGAGTTTGGCAACCTGATGCTGATTAAGGACAACTACCCGAAGTATGTGGTTTCGATGGACGAACTCTACGAAAACAAGGATTATCAAGGCATAAGGCACATGCATTTGCGCCGATTTTTGTCAACCAAGGAACTATGAAAAACATTCATCTGATGAAACAAGTCAAAATCACATTGGTTTTTCTTCTTTCGATGCCGTTGCTGGCTTTTTCCCAACATAGGGAAAAACAAAACTATCCATCCGCCTTCAACGCGGCCTACGAAGCCTGCCCCGATGTCCCAAAAGGCTTGTTGGAAGCCATCTCGTTCACCAACACGCATTGCCATCACTTGACCGATGCCAACTACCATCACGACGGCCCCGACGCCATGCCCCGCGCCTACGGCTTGATGGGCCTGGTGCGCGACGGGAAGAACTATTTCCGTGAGAACCTGCACCTTGTGGCGGAGCTTTCAGGCATTTCGGAAACGGAAATCCTCGAAAGCCCCGAAAAGAATGTGTTGGCCTACGCCTTGGCTTTCTCCCGCTTGGCGAAGGAAGCCAAAGCCGCCGAAATCAAAGGCTATCTTTCCGTCGTCCAGCGACTTTCGGAGCTGCCGATAGGGGAGGAGAAGGACGACTACCCGATGCAGTCGATGCTTTATTCGGTGTGTGTGTTCCTCAACGACAGCGTCAGGGCTGTGCAGTTCGGCTTCCCGAAATATGACATCGACCTGAAGACGGTTTTTGCAGGGCATTACGACTTGCTCACTGCTCCCGAATTGGGTGTTTCGCGCAGTCCCGACTACCCGCCCGCCATTTGGGACCCCGCGCCGCCGTGCAACTTCGAGCCGCGCACCAAAGAAGTGAGCGCGGTGGTCATCCACTACACCGAAGGCTCCTACGCGGGCTGCATCAGCTGGTTCAAGAACTGCGACGCGCAGGTGTCGGCGCATTATGTCATCCGTTCCGTCGACGGACAGATCACGCAGATGGTGCGCGAGGCCGACAAGGCTTGGCACGCACGCTCGGCCAACGGCTACACCATCGGCATCGAGCATGAGGCTTACGGCGACATTTGGAGCTTTTTCACCGAGGCGATGTATCGCTCTTCCGCCGACTTAGTGCGCAGCATCTGCTCGCGCTATGAGACCATCGACGGGCACCGCACCTTCTATCGCGACACGTTAGACAACGGCGCGTTATTGAATAGCGGTGTCCACGACCTTGGCGGCGAGGAAGCCTGCACCAAAATCCGAGGCCACCAGCATTATCCCGATCAAACCCACACCGACCCAGGGCCGTATTGGGACTGGAACTATTACTACAAACTCATCAACGAAGGTACGCCCGTCACCGTTTTGGAAGGCGATGAAGGCCGCCTCGACCATATAAATTATGGCAACGACGAGCGCAAGATTTGGGTCATCCGTGGACCAGAAGTTTCAACGATACAGCTGGATTTCAGCAGTTTCGGCATGGAGCCCGACTACGATTTCCTCTGGATTTACGATGGCGACAACGTTTACGCCCCCAAAATCGGGCGGTGGAACACGCAAAGTCCTGGGACGGTTACGGCGTCGGGCAACGTGATGTGCATCGAGTTCCGCTCCGACTGCGGCATCACGGCTGCGGGTTGGGAAGCCTCGTGGAAAGCCTTGGTGCCTTCCGTGCCCACCCCTGAGGTGGAAATCGCCGACGGGGTTTTCCCCAATCCCATTCGCGACGGCTTCACGATACGCACCTCCGAGATGGGCTTCATCGACGTGGCTGTCTATGACATCGTGGGCAATTGCGTGCTGCCGTGCGTGCGCTTCGAAACCACCGTGAATATTGATACAAGCGCTTGGCCCGCCGGCGTTTATGTGGTCAACTATGGCAGCCCAGGCGTGATGGGCAAAGTGGTCAAGTTGGTGAAGCTGTAAAGTGTCGGTTGAAACAATATTCGGCATGAACTTGCGTTCATCTTGATAAATTTCCTATCTTTGCAACCTATTTTGGAATTGTAATGAGACACACCACCCTAATATCGAGAGCCTTACTGCTGCTCATGGCTTGTGTTTGCTCGATTTTCGCGAAGGCGCAAGACCCCTGCGAAATCACCTGCAATGTCGACATGCCCGTGTGCAGCCAGTCGGCTGTGACGCTCAGCGTTCCCAACAACTACCTCTATTCCTATTCTTGGACGCCAGGTGGGCAAACCACCAGCAGCATCACGGTGCGTCCCTTCTCCACCACGACCTACCGTGTGGAAATCCGTGAGGCCGAAAGCGGCAATGAGGTTTGCCAGTCGGAGTTTACCGTCGAGGTGATGCCGCGTTTTGAGGTGAGCTTCCGCCAGCTCAAGCTCACTTGCAGCAACCGTGAGGAAGAAAACGGACGCAATGCGCAAGTGGTGGCCAGGGTCGACAGCCTCGCCACGGTTTACGAGCCGCCTTTTGTCTACCAATGGGAGGTCAGCCCTTTGCATATCGCTCCCAACGACCCGAGCTGGGCTATCGGTTTGGAAGCTTACAAATACTATTATATAAAGGTGACCGACGGGCGCGGCTGTATGCAACGCGACAGCGTGACGCTGCGGGCTTATCCCAATCCCGTGGCCGAAATCACCACCGACCCCGGCGACACCGTGTATCTGCAAAACCCGCATGTGACCTATTCTTTCGAGAACCTTTCGGCTGACACGTTGGATATCAGCAACTTCTATTGGGTCCTCAACCAGCAATACAACATCACATCGACCGAAAACGAGCCGCGCTTCACCTATGTGGAGACAGGCGACTATAGCACCGAGCTGAAGGTCTATAACCCGCAAGGGTGCGACACCTCGTATTATCATACCGTCAAGGTGGAACCCGTCAAATTGAAGATTCCGAATGTGTTTACACCCAACGGCGACGGCACCAACGACTACTTCATCATCTCGCTCGACGGCGGTAGCGACATGCCTTCGGGTGGCGACAACGGAAGCCGTGGCTACCGTGAGTCGGGTGCCGAATATGAGAACTACGAGCCGTTGAACCGTTATTATGAGTCGTCGGAGCTGACCATCTTCAACCGCTGGGGGCGTGTCGTCTACCATTCCAAGGACTACCAGAACGACTGGGACGGCGGCGGACTCTCCGACGGCACCTATTTCTATGTGCTGAAATGCCACGGACTGAAGAACGACGCAACCTACCAAGGCTCGGTGATGATCGTCAAATCACAAAGACAACCCGCATCAAGATGAAAAGACTATTCCCAATTATAACTTTGGCACTGTCGATGCTCGTGGCTTGCAATGGCCGCGACGGGCAGCAAGGGCAGCTTTCCACCGACTTGGTGACCAATCCCAAATCGGCAGCCGAAACCTCAAACAAGCAAGCGAGCATCAAATTCGACAAGGAAGAACACGACTTTGGCACGCTGCTTCAGGGCGAGGTGGTCACTTATTCGTTCCACTTCACGAATGTGGGCAATGCGCCGCTCATCATCAGCGAGGTGGGTTCGAGCTGTGGCTGCACCGTGGGCGACTATTCGCGCGAACCCATAGCGCCAGGCAAGACTGGCGACATCAAGGTGACCTACAACAGCTCGGGCCATCATGGTTTCCAAAGCCGTTTCCTCACCGTCATGACGAACACCAATCCCGCAAAGACCACGCTTCGTATCAAGGCAAAAGTGCAAACACCCGATCAGTATTAGTCATAATAGAAATCTCAAGATTAATCTTTAAATAATTAGAAATGAACACGTTATTTATTCTTTTACAAGATGCTGCCGCAGCAGGCCAAGGCCAAAGCTCTTGGACGAGCTTGATTTTCATCCTCTTGCTCATCGTTGTTTTCTGGCTGTTCTTCATTCGTCCGCAGTCGAAGAAGGCCAAGGAAGAGCAAAAGTTCCGCGAAGGCCTGAAGAAAGGCGACAAGGTGACCACCATTGGCGGTTTCCACGGCAAGGTGGTCGAAGTGAAAGACACTACGGTCATGGTTTCGCTCGCCCCCAATGTTGAGGTCGAGGTTGAGAAGACGGCATTAGTGCAAAACGGTGCTCCCGTTGGTCAGGCTTAAGCCATGAAAAACAGGTCAGTACTCACTTTCCTCATCTTTCTTGCCATCTCCACGGCGGCATGGTTCTTGGTCAAACTGTCGGAGAACTATGTCACCCAGTCCGCCTATCGCGTCCATTTCGAGGACGTGCCTGCCGACAAGTGGATGTCGTCGGACGAACAGTCGGTGAAGCTCTCGCTCAACATCGACGGCTTCCATACCTTGAGATACAAGATGATTCGCGAGGCCTACCGCGTTGTCGTCATCTCGTTGGCCGAGGTGCCTTATCGCGTCGAAAACGGAAATACCTATTCTGTTAGTAGCCAATATGTTGCCGACAAAATCGCCGAAAGTCTTGACATCAACGCTTCCGACATCACGATGAACGAGGCCAAGGTGTATTTCAACATGGATGCGCTGAAATCGAAAGTGGTGCCGGTCGCCCTGCGTTACGACATCAAGCCGCAACGGCAATACGATGTGTATGGCATCCCGACGCTCGAACCTTCGTCGGTGACCATCTTTGGCCCTCAAGAGACCATAGACACGATTAAGGTGGTGAAAACACAGATGCTGTCGAAAAGCGGTGTCAACCAGAATTTTACGGAGGCAGTGCCGCTCAATCTCATGGGCGGACTCATTCGTTCCAATGTCAAAGAGGTGAAGGCTGAGATACAGGTGGAGAAATTCACGGAGATGGACATCGAGGTGCCCATCGCGGTGGCCGACAGCCTCAAGGTGCGTTTCTTCCCCGACAAGATGACGGTGAAATGCCTCGTTGCCATGAAGGACTACGCCTCCATCACGCCTGAGGGCTTCAGCGTGGCGGTCGACATGCAGCAGCTCAAAGCCATGCAGCCTCTGCTTGACGTGCGTCTCGCCTCTTGGCCACCCACCGTGCAAGTCCTCAGCACCCGCCCCGACAAGGTGGAATATCTCATCGTGCAATGAAAAAGGTCGCCATAACGGGAAACATCGGTAGCGGCAAGTCGTGGGTCTGCGAGTTGTGGAAACAAAGGTTTGGAATCCCTGTCTACAGCAGCGACGATGCCGCCAAGCGAATGTATTTCTTGCCCGAAGTGCGCCAACAAATACGCAAACGTTTCGGCGATGGTTTTTATGTCTCTGAAAACGAGTTAAATAGAAAATATATTTCGGAATTGGTTTTCAGTGATGAAACTGCCCAGCGCGACTTGGAAGGCATTCTTTATCCCGCCTTGTTCGTCGATTTTGAGCAGTGGATGGCAAGGCAGAATGCACCCTATGTCCTGTTTGAGTCGGCATTGGTTTTCGAGAAACGTCTCGAGAAGCGGTTCGATGCCGTGGTGATGGTGTCGGCTTCCGAAACCATCCGTCTGCGTCGTGCCATGTCCCGCGACCATTGCGATGAAACCGCCATAAGGGCGCGGATGTCCAAACAATGGCCTGAAGAAGGCAAACGCCTGCTTTCCGATTATGTCATTTGGCATGAAAACGACGACGAAGACGAGGCCTTACTGGAGCAAATCCAACGGTTGCACAACATATTTCGGCAAGCGAAATAACAATTTCGACTTTTTTCTTGTTTGTATCGCTTTTTTCCGTATCTTTGCCCAATTCCCCTTTGGGCGAACAAATTTTCGAATCTTAAATCTTAAATCCGAAATATTGAATTATTGATATGGAGAAATTATTGCTTTTAGGCGATGAGGCCATTGCACAAGGTTTCATCGACGCTGGCGGCTCGGCCATCAATAGCTACCCGGGCACGCCTTCAACTCAAATCACAGAGTATGTCATCAACTCGAAGCAAGCCAAGGAACAAGGCGTGATTGCCAACTGGTGCGCCAACGAGAAGACCGCCCTTGAGGCCTCCATCGGCGTGGCCTACGCCGGCAAGCGTGCCATGACCTGCATGAAGCACGTGGGCCTCAACGTTTGCGGCGACCCCTTCATGAATGCCGCCATCATCGGCACGAAGGGCGTCCTCATTGTCGTGGCCGACGACCCGTCGATGTTCTCGTCGCAAGACGAACAAGACAGCCGCTTCTATGGCCACTGGGCCATGATTCCCATGCTGGAACCTTCGAACCAACAAGAGGCATACGACATGGTGCACTATGGCTTTGAGCTGAGCGAGCAACTCGGCACGCCGGTGCTCTATCGTATCCCGACCCGTTTGGCCCACAGCCGCGCTGGCGTGGTGCGCAAGCCTGTCCGTCCGCAAAACGAACTCACCGAGCCTGCCGACGCCAAGTCGTTCGTGCTGCTGCCGGCCAATGCCAAGCGTCTCTATCGTAACCTCATCGACAAGCAACCCGCTTTCACCGAGGCTTCGGAGACTTCAGGCTACAACAAGTACTTTGACGGCCCGAAGAAGAACATCGGTATCATCACCACGGGTATCGCCTACAACTACCTGATGGAGAACTTCCCCGATGGCCAATGCCCCTATCCCGTCGTGAAGGTGACGCAGTATCCGCTGCCTTACGATATGATCAACAAACTCTATGACGAGTGCGACGAAATCCTCGTCCTCGAAGATGGTCAGCCGTTTGTTGAGGAGTTAGTCAAAGGCTTCCTCGGCAAGGGCAAGACCGTCATGGGCCGTCTCGACGAGACCATCCGCCGCGATGGTGAACTGAACGCCGAAAAGGTGGCCAAGGCTCTCGGTATGGATGTGCCTACCATGTACAGCGTGCCGGAAGTGGTCACCAACCGTCCACCTGCGCTCTGCCAGGGTTGCCCTCACGTCGACAGCTACAATGCCCTCAACGAGGTGATGGCCAACCACAAGGGTGGCAAGGTGTTTGGTGACATTGGTTGCTACACTTTGGGCTTCAACATGGGTGCCATCAACACCACCGTGTGCATGGGTGCCTCCATCACCATGGCCAAGGGTGCCAGCGAGGTGGGCATCTTCCCGAGCGTGGCCGTCATTGGCGACGGTACCTTCGGTCACAGCGGCCTGACGGGCCTCATGGACTGCGTCAACGAGAAGGCCAACGTCGTAGTCATGATTCTCGACAACGACATCACCGCCATGACGGGTGGTCAGCCTTCGTCGGCCCACAACAAGATCCGCCGCATCTGCGAAGGCCTTGGCGTTGAACCCGAACACATCCGCGACATCGTCCCGCTGCCCAAGAACCACGAGGATAACGTGAAGATCATCGAGGAAGAGGTCAACTACAACGGCGTGTCGGTCATCATCCCGCACCGCACCTGCATCGTCGAACTGAAAAAGCATCTTAAGAAATAATCGTTTGGTTGGTAGAGACGTAGCGCGCTACGTCTTTACAATCAGAATTTTGAATTTTAAATCTTAAATCCAGAAAAATGAAAAAAGACATAGTATTATGCGGCGTGGGCGGCGATGGCATCGTTTCGGTGGCCAAAATCATCTCTGACGCTGCCCTCAATATGGGTATGAACCTGAAACAGAGCGAAATCCACGGTATGTCGCAGCGCGGTGGCTCGGTGTTCTCGCACCTCCGCATCTCCGACAATGAGATTTTCGCCGATGTCATTCCCGAAGGCAATGCCGACATCATCCTTTCTTCCGAGCCTATGGAAGCCTTGCGTTACCTGCCTTGGCTGAGCAAGGAAGGTTGGGTGATCACCAACAACGACCCCTTCATCAACATCAGCAACTATCCTGACATGGAGAAGATCAACGCTGAGTTGGGCAAGCTGGAGCATGTGGTTTCGTTCAACGCCAACGAGATCGCCAAGCAGCTGAAGGCCCGTTCCAACATGGTGCTTCTGGGTGCCACAGTGCCTTATCTCGGCATCTCCATGGAGAAGGTCGAGGAGGCCATCGCCCACATCTTCGGCAAGAAAGGCCAAGAAGTCGTCGACCTCAACATTCAGGCCGTGCGTGCCGGTTACGAACAGGCTACGGCGAAATGAACAATCGTAGAGACGTGCCATGGCGCGTCTCTACAACAAGAAAATGCCCGATTGGAGGTTTCCAGTCGGGCATTTTCACATTATTTCTCGCCCCATTTCAAAGGGTAATTCGGGCAGGTGCAATAGCCAGTTTCCCTGAAATAGAAGCGTATGACATCCACTTGGCCTTCGCTGCCTAAGGTGGAATAGCAGTCCAACCAGCCGTAGCAATAGCCTTCATCGACGCTATGCCTCACACAAATCGGAACAAGATGTCCCCATAAGACACGGTAATCCCTGTTCCACCAATTCAGGGTGTTCATGTAGCCATCAGTCGTGACGCTGAGTTCCCAGTCATTAGCGGCCTCAATGTAAACCTGTTCATAAAAGAAATAGAGTTTAAGGTCATGGCTACCATCCTCGTCAAGGTCGATTTTGAGGGTGTCCGAAACTTGTTCAGGCTCATTGTCCCTGATACGGTTGATGTTCAACGCAGGGTTGTATTTCTTGTGCAGGATCTTGCCCGTCAGTCCTCCGTATTCCACTTTGTGGCAGGAGGACAAACAGCTTGTTATCAAGGTGATGACAAGTGCAATTGAAAACCTTTTCATCAGGATAGGGCTTTTTGGTTCTTCTTCAAAAACATTGCAAACAGCACCAATCCCAATACAGTGATGGCGGCGCCGATGCCAAATCCAACAGGACGCGGTAGGATGGAACCTAAACCACCGTCGGCGGCTTTGGCAACAAAGAGGAACGATCCGGTGACCATCGTCATGAAGAGGGCAGGGATGAGGGTCACGAGATACCACATCTTGCCTTTGTTTTTGGCGAGATAGACCGAAATGGCCCAAAGCGTTACAGTGGCCAAAACTTGGTTGGCCCAGGCGAAATAGCGCCAGATGAGTTGGAAGCCGTTTTTGTCGGAAATGCTGTAGACCAAAATGGCTGCGGTGACGACGAACATTGGGATGGCCACAATCAAGCGGTTCTTGATGGGCTTCTGGTCGTAGTGCATGAAGTCGGCGATGATGAGTCGGGCCGAGCGCAAAGCCGTGTCGCCCGAGGTGACTGCCGCGCTGATGACACCCAAGATGGTGATGACGGCGATAACGGGAGTGAACCATGTGTTGGCGATAATGCCCACGATGGCGGCACCACTCTTTCCAGTGACATCCACCACGCTGTCAGGTCCGAAGAAATAAGCCGCAGCAGCAGCCCAAATCAAGGCGACCACGCCTTCGGTGATCATGGCACCGTAGAAAATCGGGCGGCCTTGCTTCTCATTGACCATACATCGCGCCATCAAGGGCGACTGCGTGGCATGGAAGCCGGAGATGGCGCCGCAAGCGATGCTGATGAACATCATCGGGAAGATGGGGTTGTTGGCCGCGTCGGGGTGACGGTTTTGCAGGCCGCTCCACAACTCCGGGATTTCGGGTTTGTAGATAAGGAAAGCGATGAAGATGGCCACGGCCATGCCCAAAAGCAGAATGCCAAAGATGGGATAGATTTTCCCGATGACTTTGTCAATGGGTAACAAAGTGGCAATCAGATAGTAAACCAAGATGATGGCAATCCAGATATAAGGATTCCAGCCAGGCGTGAAGTGCGCATTGAGCAGGGTGGCTGGTGTGTTGACGAACACCACGCCGACCAAAATCATCAGGATGACGGTGAAGGCACGCATCACTTGTTTGGCGCCGTTGCCTAAATAGGAGCCATGGATTTCGGGCAGGCTTGCGCCTTTGTCACGCAGCGAAATCATGCCCGAGAGATAGTCGTGGACGGCACCGGCAAAGATGCTGCCCAACACAATCCAAAGGAACGAGGCCGTGCCGAACTGCGCGCCCATGATGGCTCCGATGATGGGACCCACACCGGCGATGTTCAAAAACTGAATCAAGAAAATTCGCCAAGGCTTCATTGGCACGTAGTCGACGCCATCGGCCATGGTGATGGCTGGCGTAGTGCGTTGTGGATCAGCGCCAAAGAGCTTCTCGATGAATTTGCCATAGATGATGTAGCCGAGAATCAAGACGGCTAACGCAATGAAAAAAGTAATCATAGTGCTTGATTTTATTGCCGCAAAATTACGGTTTTTGCAAAACATAACGATAATACGGGGCCAAAAAACAAAAAAATGCGGACTTGGGTGTCCCAAATCCGCTTCTAAAATGTGGTGTGTCAATTCTTAATCATCGAAATCAATGACATTGAATCGCTTGTCGAACTCGATTTCGATACCGTTGCTCAACTCAATCTCCCATCCGCCCATGTATTTCTTTTCGAGCTTCTTGATGGTTGCGCCTTGGAAATTGGAGTTTACGTAAGCTGTGATTTGTTCGGGGACAAGTTCGGCAGGCACGGTGGTATAAGTGGTCGCATGTTCGCAGTCCACCTTTTTCCATTCGTGGTTGAGGCGGAACTCGATCTTGGTGTAGTCGTTCAGTATGACGTCGATGTCGTCTTCGTCAGGCATCACCATTTGGACAGTGGCCTGTGGGAAATACTGCTGCACAAAGTTGGTGATGGCTGGATTGGTGTTTTGCGCCATGGCACTCGACATGCCGAAGCACATGATGGCTACAAAAGCCATGATAAAGCCTAATCTTTTCATTGTCATGAGATTTAGTAGTTGTTAGTAATTAATTTGAGATATGAATATTTCGCGATAATTATGCCATTTTTTTGTAGAGACGCAAAATTTTGCGTCTCTGCATGATGATTATTCCTTTTTACCCCCAAATTCCATTAAATAGGCCTTCAGGAAGGCATCGATATTACCGTCCATCACGCCTTGCACGTCGGAGGTCTGGTAGTTGGTGCGATGGTCTTTCACGCGGCGGTCGTCGAACACGTAGCTGCGGATTTGCGAGCCCCACTCGATTTTCAGCTTGCCCGCCTCAATCTTGTTCTGCTCCTCCATGCGGTGGCGCATCTCTCGGTCGTAGAGTTGCGACTTCAGGAGGCGCAAGGCGTTCTCGCGGTTCTTGGGTTGGTCGCGGGTCTCGGTGTTCTCGATGAGGATTTCCTCTTCCTCGCCCGTGTAGGGGTCCTTGTATTGGTAACGCAAGCGCACGCCCGATTCCACCTTGTTCACGTTCTGTCCACCAGCGCCGCCACTGCGGAAGGTGTCCCACGAGAGACGCGACTGCTCGATGACGATTTCAATTGTGTCGTCGACGAGCGGCGTGACAAACACCGAGGCGAACGACGTCATACGCTTGCCTTGGGCGTTGTAGGGGCTGACGCGCACCAAGCGATGCACGCCGTTTTCGCCTTTCAGGTAGCCATAGGCATAGTCGCCTTCGATCTTCATCGTCACCTGCTTGATGCCCGCGTCGTCGGCTTCCAAGAGGTTCGAGATGGTGAGCTTGTACTTGTGGTTTTCTGCATAGCGCATATACATTCGCATCAGCATCTGCGCCCAATCCTGCGCTTCGGTACCACCTGCGCCAGCGTTGATTTTCAGCACGGCGCTCATCGGGTCGGCTTCCTCTTGCAGCATGTTCTTGAACTCCAAATCCTCGATGATTTTGAGCGTGGCGTTGTACTGCTCGTCCACTTCCTCCTCGGTGGCTTCGCCTTCCTTGGCGAAGTCGAAGAGCACGGAGAGGTCGTTGCCGGCATCTTCGGCCTGCTTGTAGCCGTTGAGCCAGCCCTTCACCTCACGCACCTTCTTCATGGTGGCTTCGGCGGCCTTCGGGTCGGCCCAGAACTGCGGGTCTTGCGTCTTTTCGTCTAATTCTTGTGCTTCGATGGTACGTCTTTCGACGTCAAAGATACCTCCTCAAGGCATCAATCCTCTTACATACGTCTTTAAGTTGGTCTTGGGTAATCATAGCTTTTTTGACTTCGGGACTTCGGGACTTCGGGACACGAGGCGAGGGGCTAATAGTCTCGCGTCCCGTGTCTCGAAGTCTCGCGTCTTTTGTTTTAACTCCGTTGAATCTTACAATTTTGGGCTGCAAAGGTATGGAAAAATGATTTACGATTCCTCAAACAGGTCGAAAGATGTGGTTGGACGGCTATTGATGGCATTATCTTCGTCCATTGAGGTTTCTCCATTTTCCGTGAACAGTGGGATGGTCATCGTTTGTTTGACAGTTTTTTTCTTCACATAGTCGCCCATGGGTTGGCTTCCATTCTTGAAGCGATTCATTATGGTCGCGATGGATTCGTCGCCAATGTCAACTCCAATCCATTGTCTACCAAGCTCTTCTGCTGCAATGAGGGTTGTGCCTGAACCAGCAAAACAATCCAACACGAGGTCTCCCTTTCTCGAAGAGGTCTCAATAATGCGTTTGAGCATGTCAAGGTTCTTCTCGGTAGGGTAGCCAGTAATGATCGTGTTTTGATTGTTGGCATCAAGATAGTCGAGCCAAATGTCTTGCACGGGGATGCCACGGCTTTGGTCGAGATAGACTTTTCGTCTTGGATTGCCGTTTGACGACCAATAAATCTCCCCTCGGGTATCCATCTCGTCCAACTTGTCGGGCGTGAACTGCCAATGCTTGCCTTCAGGGGGCAACATTCCTCGCCACGGCATTCCTGTTGCACCATTCCGAGTTCCAGGCGCGTGGATGGGAACCTTTTTGTACCTCCTTCCTGTATCTTCTTCAATATAGGGGTATTCCTTCAGTATTTTTTCGTCGTTCCATTCTTCGTATGGGCGATTCCAGACAGGATTCTCGGTTTTCGTATAGAACAAAATGTAGTCGGAAATGTTGCCGTATGTTTTCTTGGTATAATTCTTCGACTTGCATTTTTTCCTTGTAATCATGCCTTTGAAATTGTGCATCCCGAAAATCTCGTCCATCATCACTTTGACGTGAAAAACCATGTTACTGTCGAGATGGACATAGATGGAGCCTTTGTCGGAAAGCAATTGACGCATCAGTTCGAGGCGTTTGCGCATGAAGTCAAGATACTCATTAATGGAAAAGCAGTCATCGTAAGCATGCTTGAAATCGCGGGTTTCAAATGCTCCTCCTGTATTGTAAGGAGGGTCGATGTAGATGAGTGTTACCTTTTCGCAAACCTTTTCATCTTGGGTCAGAAGGCTCAACACATCAAGGTTGTCGGCATGATATAGCCGCTTGATGCCTTCGCCTTGGTTCCATTGCGTTTGGGTGAAACGGATTGCTTCCTTGGGAACGACCTTCAAAGGAGTGAAGTTCCTGTTAGTGTATGCAACGCCAACTGCCATGATTGCACCTCCCTTTCATTTTTTCAACAACCATCTTTCTTTCAGTCTTTCGCCGAACATTCGGAGTGTTATCACCATCAATCTGTTGGGATTCATGGCTTCCAACTTGGCATAATCATCCCACATTGAGCCAAGCAACAAACCGGGGCCGTCGTTCACATAAATCACTTTCAAGCCATGGTGGCGAAGTGTGTCGTATTCAAGAATTTCCTTGGCGCAATTGACATAGCCTCCTGTGCGGTCATCCTCTTGTGCGCCGCCACGGTCGCTGTCGTATCGGACAAAACCTACTGCGACAGGCTCTCCTGAAGCATCACGCACAACAAAATCGACAGGACGGTTAGGATTGGGATAGTCGGGGAAAATGGTTTGCAATTGGATGTCGGAACCCGCTCTTTTCGGACCTTCCAGAGTTAGTTTGGGGAATGCCGAAGCGAACATTTCAAAAAAACGCTCGGTCAGGTCATATCCTTTTTTTCCTCTGTCTTTGTATTCCCAAAGCACGGCACAAAGAGCCTCGTCAGGCAGTGGCCGACTTGAAAAAGCAGCTTGCACTTGATCTATTGTCCGAAAATACTTGCCATATTGCTCGCATACCATCGGAATCATCGACTTTTTCTTGAGCATTTCGACAGGGGTTTGTGGGGAAACGTATTTGCGAAATACGCGGCAAAGCTGGATGCGCATCCAAGGTTGTTTTACCTCCGAGATTTCTTGCAATAACCTTTCGGATGACTCGGAAGTCTTCATTAATTGCCCAAACGTGACGAGCACAGGTTTGTATAGCTCACAGGCATCGGTCAGGATGTCAGGATAAAACTCACCGTTAGCCATCGTAATCCAGTTGGGAGCGTCTTTTTTGTATTCGGCGAATGTTCTCATTCTTGAGTGACTGATTTTTGGTGCAAACTTACATAAAAAAAACGAATTATTAGGCTGATGGATGAAAATTCGGAGATTTTAGGAAGGAAAGGTAAGGAAAAATGAGGTTTCCGCAGAAAAAAGTTGCAAAATGGTGCTTTTTCAGCAAAAAACACTATCTTTGTAACGGCCATTAATTTAATGGTGGTTAAATTAACAGCGGTTGAATATTAGTCTTTCGTCCCCATGAAACGGTATCATTTGGTTTTGCTTTTCCTTATCGCAATGTTGGCAGCTTGCCATCCAATGCCACAAGATGCACTGCAAACTGCCCACGATGCCTTGGAAAACGCTCGTATTCAGTTGGATTCGGGCAACAAAGCGGATGCCATGCGCTTGTTCAAGGAAGTGGAGCGTTACGGTCTATTGGCGGGCGACACGCTGACGGTTGCCCACGCTCGACTCAATATCGCGCAATGTTTGGGCTATTATGCCGACAAAGAAGCGGTCGTTTCGTTGCTGAAGGCTGCCGCAGAAGGCTTTGGTGACGATTACGTCAATCGTGCCGATGCACTGAGAGAGTTGGGAGATTTCTATCAATTCCATAGGGCATACGATACTGCCGAGATGTATATGAACCAAGCGTTGGCATACGCCGAACAAAGCGGTTCGGTGGAAACAAAAAGCAATGTGTTTTCAGCGTTTTATGCGATGTATTTCAATGCTGGGAAACACGAAAAGTCGGCTGAGTATCTCCGCCAATTTATGCAAGTCCGCCTCCCCAATATGATGGACGACAAATTATGGATGTTTTATTACGACGGCATGGGTAACATCTTTTATGAGATGGGCAATTCGGATTCTACGGCTTATTATTATGGAAAGTTGGAGGAACTTGTCAACCAAGCCGAGTCAGATAAGGATATTTGGTTTTATTTTTATACCCTTGCCCATCAAGCCAAAAGTCGCGGTGATTTTGAAAAGGCCTTCGATTATTACTGCCGCTACGATATAGGCAATAATCATAGTAAGATAGAAGAGCAAAGGAACAACCTTATCGCGATGAGCCAGAAATATGACACAGCGGTGATGCAGAACGAATTGAATGAGAAGATCATTCGGAAACAGCGTGTTATCATTCTTATTAGTGGGATAGCGGCATTGGTTTTGTTGGCCTTCTTAATCTCGCAAATCCGATTGGCTCGCAACCGCAAGCGGGAAGCCGAAATCAACGCCGAACTATTCCACTTCAAGCAACAGAACGTTGCCTTGGCACAAAAGGATGCCGAACATGAGCAAATCCAGAAGGACTATGCCGACCGCCTTTCGGAGGCCTTGGACAAGGAGCAACAAACCATGATGCTGTTGGACATTTATCTGAACAACAGCAAGAAAGCCAATCTCCTCAATGACTTGGAACGTTCGGTTTTCGGCGACAAAGACCATTGGAAGGCCATGCTCGCCGTGGTTGAGGAGAAATACCCAAGCCTTTGGGAAACCCTCGGACAAAAGTGCCCCGACTTGGACGAGGACGAGAAGAAATCCTTCATTCTGTCGCATTTCAAGGTCTCGCGCCAGGAAGAGGCGGATTACCTTGGAACCACTGTCAATATGGTGGACAAACTGCGGGGAAGAGTCAGGAAAAAGATGGCTGAACGCCAATAATTTTTGGACTTTTTCAACAAAAAGTTTGGAATGGATGAAATTACAACTTATTCATTCCTAAAACATTACAATTATTCATTCCCAAAAAAGTTTGGACTGGCCATTTAACCGCTTGACTAATGCGATAGTTTTGCGTCATGTCACAAAACGGCGTTTTCGTGCGTCTTAATGACAAAGACTTTTTTGTAGCAACAACTCAAAATCAAACCACTATGTTCAAAAATTCGTATTTCGTTTTGCTGCTGACGCTCGCCATTCCGCGCTTGGCGTTCTCGCAGAATCCCATCAACATTGATGAGTACAAGGTCATCGACCAAAGCCGCTTCATCATCACCTACGAAGCAATGATGACCGACGACTCACTGAAACCTACCAAACACAACTACGACCGCCTCGTCCTGATGGTGGGCGACTCCATTTCAAGATGTTACAGCAACACTATGCACCGTTATGATTCCGCCTTTACGGTAAGCGAGCGAAAGGGCCAAGACGGTTATAAAAACATGAGCCATTTTGTTGGGGACTCTGGTGGCGTTTGGGTTCCCGATGTGTACAAGTATTACGGCTCAAAGCGGATGACAGTCATGCACCGGATAGATGAGGCTCGGGTGCCGATTTACCTGTACGATGAGCCTATGGATTTGATGGACTGGAAGATGTCGTTTGGGACAAAGGAAATCCATGGCTATCAGTGCTTCAAGGCCGAGTGTGATTTCCGTGGACGGCATTGGACGGCTTGGTTCACGATGCAGATTCCCGTGAAAGACGGTCCGTGGAAATTCTGCGGCTTGCCCGGACTGATTCTCGAAATGGAGGAATCGAGAGGGCATTACGCTTTCCGCTGCATTGGTATTGAAAACCAGCAAAAACCGATAATTTGGTATGATGGGCCTCGTTTTGAAGATTATCAGCGTTGCACCCGTGCTGATGTCATGAAGCAAGAGGAGGATTTTCATGCCGATTTTATTGGCTATATTCGGATGGTGAATCCTGGTATCAAGATACATATCGCCAAAACGGACGCTTCTGGCAAATATGCTGGTTCAGAGGAAGCTCCCGAAGATTATAAGAAGGCGTTGCCTTATAACCCTGTGGAATTGGAGTAAAGATGAAAAGAAAACTGCTTGTTATGGTATCGCTTTGGGCGGTGCTTCCTTTGTCGGCGCAAAGATTTATGCGGACGGACGATTTCACGCTTTTGGATGAGGGCATTTGTTCGGTTTCCTACGAAGTGAGTTATGTGCTCGATTCAACGAAGCCCGCTGAAAAAGAAAAGGATGTGTTTCGTCTCGACATTGGGGAAAGATGGTCGAAATCGTATAGTTATGCTTTGTTCCGCTACGATTCCATTTGCACGAAGCGGACATTAAAAGGGCAAAAAGATGTTTCGGGTGGCGCTGACACATGGCTTTTTATGGAAGTCTATAAAGACCGCTGGAAGCACGAAATGGCGGTGACGCATCGGACTTACGATATTGGACCGGTTTTCAAATATCGAGAGCCGTCAGATGTCCTTATGGATTGGACTTTTTCTGATGAGGTTTGCACGATTTTGGGTTATCGTTGCCGAAAAGCGATGTGTAGGTTTCGAGGTCGCACTTGGACGGCTTGGTATGTTTCGGAAATTCCTATCTCTGATGGCCCGTGGAAATTCGCGGGGTTGCCAGGGTTGGTTTTGAAAGTGGAGGACGACCGCGGGCATTATTCCTTTTCTTGTATCGCCATCAGAAATGAGGTCAAACCGATTGTGATGTGGAATTACGATTACAAGGAAGCGACAAGGGAAGAGACGTGGAAGTTCGACCAAGAATGTTACCGCGATTTGTACGACTATGCCTTACGCCTTGATCCAAATGCCCAACTGTTGGCAGATGTAGCGGATGCGTTGGGGCAAACGATGGAGGTGGAGATTACCCGAGGCGGTCCATACAAATTGGTTTGGCCTTATAACCCTTTGGAATTGGAATATGATAAAAAGAACACAAAATCAGGTTATTATGAATAAAAAACCGTATTCTGTTTTGCTGCTGTTGCTCGCCGTTTCGCGTTTGGCGTTCTCGCAGCAGCCCGTCAACCTTGATGAATACAAGGTCATTGACCAAAGCCGTTTTATTGTCACTTATGAGGCAATGATGACCAAAGACTCGCTGGCCCCCACAGAGCACAAGTTTGACCGTCTTGTTTTGATGGTAGGCGATTCAATTTCAACTTGTTACAGTAATACTATGCACCGATTTGACTCCGCATATACAATAAGGTGTGCGCATAAAGGAAGGGATTCTTATCAAGGTCTCCGTCATTTCGTTGGGGAAAACGGAGATGTCTGGGTACCAGATGTTTACAAGTATTATGTGAAGAAGCAAATGACGGTGATGTATCGGATGGAAGTGCCTGGGAACTTTGTTCCAGTTTATCTGTATGAAGAACCATTGGACCTGATGGACTGGCAAATGTCGTTTGAGACGATGGAAATCCTTGGTTATCAATGCTTCAAGGCCGAATGTGATTTCCGTGGACGGCATTGGACGGCGTGGTTTACTATGCAGATTCCCGTGCAGGACGGTCCGTGGAAGTTTTGTGGCTTGCCCGGACTGATTCTGCAAATGGAAGAATCGCGCGGGCATTATGCTTTCCGTTGCATTGGCATTGAGACGCAAAAAAAGCCGATTGCATGGTATAATGATGTTGATTATCAGTCTTGTACGCACGCCGATGTCGTCAAGCAAATGGAGGATTATCATGCGGATTGGAATGCCTATGTTCGTAGGGTCTTTCCAGGGAAAATTGTGCGTGCCAAGAATGATGGTTCTTTTGAAAAAGTATCTGTGGGTGAAAAGAAAGTGTTGCCTTATAACCCAGCAGAATTGGAGTGATTGATATGAAACGGCTTGTTTTTCTGATAATTAGTATTTTCTTCAGCGTTCAAGCCTTCGCCCAAACGATCATTTCCGGCGAGGTAAACAACGAGAAGAAACAGCCCGTTTACAATGCCTCGGTGATGCTTTTGCGCGTGACCGACAGCCTGCCTATGGCCTATACTTTTTCGGACGAAAAAGGTCATTATCAGTTGGTTGCAAAAAGTGAGGAGGCCAAACTGCTCATTGCGGTTTATGGCTTCAACCTGAAGCGACAGTTCAAGGAGGTGGAAAACAAGACACAGACTGTCGATTTCACGGTGCAGGAAGAGGCACTGCAACTGAAAGAAGTGAGCGTGAAGTCGGAGAAGATTTGGGGCGGCAACGATACGGTGAATTATGTGGTGGATGCCTTTCGCGACACAACGGACATTGTCATTGCCGATGTGCTGAAGAAGATGCCAGGCATCGAGGTGAAGGACGACGGCAAGGTGGAATACAAGGGCAAGCCCATCTCGAAGTTCTACATCGAGAACATGGACATGCTGCAAGGCCGCTACAACCTCGCCACCACCAGCATCGCCGCCTCCGATGTGGCCTCGGTGCAGGTGATGGAGAACCATCAGGAGGTGAGGGCGTTGCAAAACATCCAGTTCTCGGACAATGTGGCGCTCAACATAAAGCTGAAGGAAAACGCCAAAGGCACCTTTGCCTTGATGGCCGACTTGGGCGCGGGCTGGGCCGACAGTCTGCAATACGCAGGCAGCCTTACAGGGATGTATTTCGCAAAACGCAATCAGTTTCTAGGCACTTTGAAAGCGAACAATTCGGGCACTAACCTTGTTGACAATGAGAATGTCACGGTCTATCCGATGGCCTCGATGGTCAAGCCGAGCGCGCCAGGCATTTCGGGAGTGCGGCACACGATGAACCGCTCTCAAGGGATTACCCTCAACAGCCTTCATAAACTGAAAAACGACGCGGATCTCTCGTTCAATCTCCTTGTTGGAGGCGATCGCAACCGCAAGTCGAGCGAGTCGCACACGCTTTATCTCCTTCCCGACGACACCATTAGCCTCGCCGAGCGGATGCAGTCGTTGGAAACGGCCAAAATGCTTGAAGGCAGCATTAACTACAACCTCAACAAAGACCTTGACTACCTGAAAATCAACGTCATCGTGTCGGGACACCGCAACTGGGGAGAAGGCTTGGTGGACAACGGCGAGTTGATTCGGCAAGAAGAAAACTACAAGTCGCTGTGCGCCAAGGCCAACATCCATTGGATTCGCAAGAGCCGCCGCGACCCTGAAAGTGGCATAGAGTTCAACTCCACCACGAGTTATGGCACTTTGCCCTACGGATTGCAAGTCGCGCCAGGCTGTTTCCCCGAGGTCCTCAACGATGGCGAAGATTATGCAACAACCTTACAAAACATAGGTTATCAATCCTTTAAGAGTGAGAATTTCCTTCGTTTTCTTACGAGTGTGGTATGGAAACGATTACGCATCATGCCTTATTTCAATTTCAGCATGGAGGAGCAAGCGCTTAATTCGGACGCGCTTTGCGTCATTGCGAGCGAAGCGAAGCAATCCAGTAAAGAAACTTCAAATCTGGATTGCTTCGTCGTGCCTCCTCGCAATGACGCGAAGCGAGAACAACAAATTACTAACGACATCCGTTGGCACAAATATCAACCTGCTGCAGGTGCCTATTTCACCTACGATCGTCGGCGCGTGAATGTGTCACTCGTTTTGCCTGTTCAGTTGCGTTACCTGCAATTGGATGACCGCATCGGAACCGCTTCCGACAAGCAATTCAAGGTTTTGTCACAACCTTCGCTTTCGTTCCGTTATGACTTCAGCCACAACTGGAAAGTGAGCACCAAGATTGCCACCTACAACAACACCCCGAGTTTGCGGACGCTTTATTCGGGTTATATCTTGCAGAATTACAGAACCTTGTCGCGTTACGACTGTCCTTTGGCCGACACCTACGGGGCCAATGGATCGTTGACGCTGTCGTTCAAAAACATTATGAAATATGTTTTCGGTGACTTATCGGTGAACTACAACCGCTACCGCAATGAGGTGATGTACGCGCAATCTTTTGAGGGCAACACCATGGTCATCAATGCCGTGGAGCAGCCGAGTTGGGGCGATTACCTGTCCGTTTCTCTGTATGCGGGCAAAGGCTTCAGTTGGAAAAAGTTGAACATCAACGCGAAATGCTCCTACGGATGGGGACGCTCGCCACATTTGGTCCAGAACCAAGTGGCCACCTATTACAACCAGGGCTGGAACGCCAACCTGACCGCCAGCATCGCAATAACAGACTACATCTTCTTTAACAACAAAGGCAGTTGGAGCCGCTTCACTACCTCTGTAGACGGTTTTACTGCTGGTAGCCAACCCATTGTGAGCCTTATCGACAATGCCAATCTGAGTGTGGTTTTGCCTTTCGGCTTGTCCGTCACGCCTTCGGTGGAGTTCTATCACACCCGTTCCGAAGGCCGAACGGACAATTTCGTACTCTTGGACTTTAGTTTGGGCTATACTTTCCGCAAAGTCAAGCTCAGCTTGGATGTGAACAATATTCTTGATACGGAGAGTTTTATTTATTCCTATTATTCAGGGATTTATGGTTATTATTCAGCTTATTCGATTCGCCCGAGGAGCGTGATGCTTGCGGCACGATTCAAAGTTTTTTGATTCTTTTAGTGCTTCGTCACAAAAATCCTCTATCTTTGCAACAGTCATTAATTTAATGGTGGTTAAATTAACAGCAGTTAAATATTAGTCTTTTGTCCCCATGAAACGGTATCATTTGGTTTTGCTTTTCCTTTTCGCAATGTTGGCGGCTTGCTGTCCCACCTCCCGCGATGCACGGCAAACCGCGCACGATGCCTTGGAAAACGCTCGCATCCAGTTGGATTCGGGCAACAAGGCGGATGCCATGCGCTTGTTCAAGGAGGCGGAGCGTTACGGCTTATCCGCCAATGATCCGCTGACGGTTGCCCACGCTCGACTCCATATCGCGCATTGTTTGGGCTATTATGCCGACAAAGAAGACGTTGTTTCATTGTTGAAGTCTGCCTCAGAGGGCTTTGGCGAAGACTATGCCGACCGTGCCGATGCACTGAGGGAGTTGGGCGATTTCTATCAGTTCCACAAGCAATTTGATAGTGCAGCGTATTATTTGGATCAGGCCATGAGCTATGCCGACCGAAGCGGATCTGCCGAAACAAAACGCAATGTCTTGTCTGCCTTTCATACCATGTATTTCAGTGCAGGAGAGTACGAAAAATCAGCCGATTATCTCAACCAGTTTTGGCAAGCCTCGATGGCTGACGCCGACGACAATTTGTTGATGTACTATTATCACGACATGGGGAACATCTTTTATGAGTCAGGCAACTTGGATTCTGCGGACTATTATTACAGCCGTTTGGAGGAACTTGTGTCCCAAACCGAACCCAACGCGGATACCTGGTTCTATTACGGCGTCCTGTCCGATTTTGCCGAAGAGCTCGGCGATTATGAAACCGCTTGCAAATATGGATGTTTGTACGAAGAAGGCAGCAAACTAAGAGAATTGGAGCAACAGGAGAACAATCTTGCATTGATCAGCCATAAATACGACAGCGAGGTGATGCAGAACGAATTGAACCGCAAAATCATCATCAAGCAGCGCATCATCGTCATCGTCAGTTTGGTGGCGACTATGGTTTTGGCGGCGTTGTTGGTCTCGCAAATCCGTTTGGCTCGGAGGCGCAAACGCGAGGCCGAAATCAATGCCGAACTGTTCCACTTCAAGCAGCAGAACAAGGATTTGGCGCAAAAGCACGCCGAGCATGAGCAAATCCAGCAAGACTATGCCGGACGTCTTTCGGACGCCTTAAAGAAGGAACAGCGGATTATGTTGTTGTTAGACAACTATCTGAATAGCGGCAAAAAAGCCAATCTCCTCAATGATTTGGAGACCTCCGTTTACGGCGACGAGGACCATTGGGAGGCCATGCAAGAAGTGGTTGACCAGCTTTACCCGGACCTCGTGGAAACCCTTCAGCGGAAATACCCCGACTTGGACGAAGACGAAAGGAAGTCCTACATCCTCTCTTATTTCAAGCTCTCGCGTCAGGAGGAGGCGGATTACCTTGGGACCACCGTCAATATGGTGGACAAAATTCGCGGAAGACGGCGAAAGAAGATGAGTGAATCCACTTAAATGTTTGTCTGTTTCAAATAAATGTGTATTTTTGCAGCAAAATCAAAAGCAATAAAAATGAGGGATATTGGTTTTTTCGAAGACATAGATTCGCAGGTGCTTGATGTTGCTCCTATGACATCAATGGAGGCACATCTCCGTATTCAAGAAGCGGAACGAGGCATTGCCAATGGCGAGGTTGTGCCTCATGCTAATGTAATAAGTCATTCGTACGAACTACTTGAAAAGTATGGTGGTTGAATGGCATACCAAGGCTCAAGAGCATTGGGAGGAACAGTTGGAATATTGCGCCGATACTTTTGGCGTGAAAGTGGCTTTGGATTGTGTAAAAACAGCAGAAGAAAAGATTGAAAGAATTTGCAAGTTTCCCGAATCAGGGACACTTGAGCCTCTTTTGAAAGACGAGGAATTTACATACCGATTCGTTCATATCCAAAAGCGAATCAAGCTCATTTATCGTTTTGATGAGCGGCAACAAACCATCTTTATTGTGGATGTCTGGAATACCAAAATGCTTCCGCAGCATCTTTTGGACAGGATGAAACAACCATAAAAGGTTAAAATCTTTGGACTTTTCTAAACGAATGTTCGGAACGGCTTTTGATTTATCTATTTTGTTTTCAGAGTATTATGTTTTCAAATTTTTGGAATTGTTTGGAATGTCAGTTCAACCGCTTGACAAAGGCGGTAGTTTTGCGGCAGCATTTCAAAAACAAATGCTATTACAAATTATTCACAATTCTAAAAACACAGCAAAATGAAGAAAGTGCTTTATCTGCTTGGCGTCATGCTCCTTATGGCAGGAGCGGCAAAGGCGCAAGAAACCCAGGCCGAAAATGGCCCTGAAATCAAGTTTGAGAAGGTCGTCCACGACTACGGCGACATTCCTTTCAACGGCAACGGCGAATGTGAGTTCCGCTTCACCAACACTGGCAACGAGCCTCTGCTGATCCAGAAACCCAAGTCGAGCTGTGGCTGCACCATCCCTTCGTGGCCCCAAGAGCCTATCCTTCCCGGTGAGTCGGATGTCATCAAGGTGACCTACAGGACCAACCGAGCCGGCATCATCAACAAGACGGTGACGGTCACTTCCAACGCTCTCACGAACTCCACCGTGGTGTTGCGCATCAAGGGCCGCGTGCTCGACCAACCTACCGAAGCCATCCCCGAGAAGAAGAACGGTCTCGGCAATGGTTCTCCTGTCAACAATAACTGATTCGAAGTTTTATTTGGTCATCCTAAAGCCGTCTAATGTTTTCGTTAGATGGCTTTTTTAGGTCAAATCTCAAACTCGCGTTCCAAATCGGAGATTTTTTGCTCGATTTGGAAACTGAGTTTTGATAATGGCTGTCGGTCGCAGCCAACGCTTTTCCGTAAAAACTGCTGTCTATATGCAACGCTATTTGTTTGGATTAGGGGTCAATCACTATATCCTGTAAGCCAATTGATTCGTTCTCTTTAAATGGTGAAAAATTGTTTTTATTGATAATCAATAAGATAAATTGTTTGTCGAAAAATAGTTTGAAAATTAATGTAGTTTATATTATAAACTTGTTTATCTTTGCAGCGTCAATTGACATAAACACTGAACCTAAACTTTAAACATCAAGGAAAACAGTAAAGAACAAAACAAGGAAATGTCGGCTCAAGAGAGCCTCGACCTAATCAGTGAGACGTTGAACAACAATCGTCGCTGCATTCTTCAAAACAGTGCAAAGCACTTCATCCTATGGGGAACGTTGCTTTTGGCGTTCTCCATCGTCATTTACGAGTTGCTGCACGTCACAAGAGACCTTCATTGGATGCTGCTGTGGTTTGCCATGCCTGTCGTGGGCTTCCCTTTGGCGCGACTCCTCGGAAAAAAGGGGACTGCCGTCCCGCAAAACGTCATCAGTAGTCAACTTCATTATATTTGGCTCGCTTACTGTGTTTTTGCGGTTGCCATCAGCATAGTCGCCATGTTTGAGATGCCGTCGTGCATCACGCTCCTCCTCGTCGCACTTCTTGGCTTTGCAGAATGTTATTCGGGACTGTTGCTGAAAAACTGGCCTATTATTATAGGTGGGTTTATCCTTGGCGTGGGCGGCGCTGTCGTGGCGATGCTGGTTAGGTCTGAAGCGCAGTTGCTCGTCTTTGCCGCTGGCGGACTTATCCTCGCCGCTACGGGTCTGATTGTCAAACGTCAATACCAATAACCATGTTCCCGAAATTAGACCCACTTCTCCATTCTGAGCTTCGGCTGGCGGTGATGTCCATTCTGGTCGGGGTAGATGAAGCCGACTTCACCTACCTCAAGAAACAGACAGGCGCCACCTCGGGAAACCTCAGCGTGCAAATCGACAAACTCTTGGCTGCCGGTTACATCACGGTGGAAAAAGGCTTCAAAGGCAAGATGCCGCGAACCACCTGCAAGATTACGGCGGCTGGTCAGGAGGCTTTCAACAAATATGTAGAATCGCTGAAAGAATACCTTTCAGCAGGCAAATAATCGAAAAAATGAAAAAGATAGTCAAAACCTTTTTATGGAGCGTGCTTATGCTTCTTTTCGGAGCAAGCGCAAGGGCGCAAGTCGACCCACTTGAACAAGGCGCAATGTCCGTCCGAAAACTTGACGATGGACTTTATTATTTGGAATATAAAGGAGATGATGGCTTTGCCGGACTGATGGAGAACGGCGGCGGACGCAGTGCCACCGAACTGTCGGAATACGTCACGCGTTTCCTCTCAAAGGGTTTCTACAACCCAAAAGGCGGAAATCCCGCACCAGCGAAGTACGGTTGCTCTGCCATGACGGTGCATACGCCGGAAGGCAGCGTCATGATGGGCCGTAACTTCGATTTCACTTCGGCGACTGGAATTGTGCTTCACACGATTCCCGACCAAGGTTATGAGACCTACACTACCTTCAATCTCGATTTCTTCGGTTTCGGGGACGGGTGGGTTCCAGAAGGTTTCAAGAATCAGTATTTGGCACTTTCCACACTGTTTTTCGCCTTGGACGGCATCAACGAAAAAGGATTGGCCGTAGCAGACTTGATGGCAGGTGACACCGCTCAAACTCATCAGGATAGTGGGAAGCCTGCCCTAACCACCACTTCGGCCATCTGCTATCTTCTTAAAAATGCCGCCACGGTAGATGAAGCCTTGGAACTGCTTCGAGGAATCGATATGAACTCGGACATCGGTGCCGCTCACCATTATGCTATTTCCGATGCCACTGGCCGGAGTGTCGTGGTCGAGTATGTTGACAACCAGATGGAGGTCGTTGAATCAGCTACCGTTGCCAATCACTACTTGTGTGCGTCAAAGCTGAACGTTGGCCTGATAGAAGGAGATCGCAGATATGAATTCTTGTGCAGCCAGTTCGATGCCGCTGGAGGTGTGTTGGATAAACAGCAACTCACCCAAGCGATGGCTTCCGTTTCTTTGCCGCCTATGGAAGGTAGGCACATGGGTACAGCTTGGACCCTTGTAATGGACTTGACCAACCCTGCCGTAACCTATTACTCACGTCGTCATTTCGACAAGCCGCTATACTTTGAATTTGTTCGCAAGGGCGAAAGGTGAAAGCCGTGAAGGAATATATCACACAAACAAATCATCCATAACCACTTGTTTCTGCACGATGTCGATATGCTTGCCGTAGGCCACGCCGTAAGTGGTGACCAAGGTTAGATGGACGGTCTGCTTTTTCGACAAGGTTTTCTTCAATGCCTCGATGCGGTTTCGCAGTTTAGCCTCTTCTTCCCTGTCAATAGAGTAGAGATTTCCGGCAAACGTATAAGTCGTCGGTAGGTGCATTGTCGTCAATTTGCAGGAAATTGAAGATCACCGAAGACAAAGGAAAATAAAGCAAGGGTTTCGCCATCCTTGTGTCAGCTTCAAGACCGGCAAGCTTTTTGAGGATTTCAATATCTTAGGGAGGAAGCGTTTTAAGCCAATCCGAAGCTGAAGAGAGTATGGCCGAACTCAATCTGTCGGCGAATTCCTTTTTAGGGGTCGATTCGGGGATTGGGGGCATTAAAGTGTTCCGCAAACATTACCAAGGCTCTTTTGTCGAGCCGTGCCCATGCTTCCTTATAAGACGAGCAGTTGAAAGAAGTTTTTTTGTTTCCCCATGTGATTGTATTTTGGCACAAAACTACAAAAAACGTCAAATCAAAATGAAAAATGTGTAGTTTTGCCCCAATAAAATCCTGGTCTTATGAAAAAACTATCCTATTTGATTGTCGCAGCACTACTTCTATCAGCCTGCGCAAAAGAACAACTGCCTCAAGCCAATTACGACATTGTTCCACAACCTAAGGAGCTGGCACTCAATGAAGAGAAACCGTTTGAATTGAGTCCCAAGACTGTCATTCGTTATGAAGACGGTCTCCAACGTGAAGCGCAATTCCTCAGCGAATACGTGAACGACGTCATGGGCTTTGCCATGGAAATACAAGAATATCAAGGCCAAACCGATGGCATTGTGTTGAAATTGTCTCCCGATGATTTCGACCAAGCCGAGGCTTACGAAATCAACATCACGCCCAAGCAAATAGAAGTTATAGGCGCTGATGCCTCTGGTGTGTTCTACGGCATCCAAACCCTTCGCAAGAGTTTACCCATAAGGTGTACTCAGAGCGGGGACGCCCCGTCCCCCTCTGAGAGGGGGGGAGGGGGGAGTAAAACGGCACTCTCTTGCGGAACAATAAAAGACTACCCCAACTTCGCCTACCGCGCCATGCACCTCGATCCCTGCCGCCACTTCATTCCTTTGGACTCGGTGAAGGTTTACATCGACATGTTAGCCATGCACAACATGAACCAGTTCCATTTCCACCTCAGCGACGACCAAGGCTGGCGCATCGAAATCAAGAAATATCCTGAATTGACGGAGATTGGCGCTTATCGCAACGGCACCGTCATTGGGCACAACGGGAATCTCTACGATACCATACGCCACGGCGGTTTCTATACCCAAGACGAGCTCCGTGACCTCATCCAGTATGCCGCCGAGCGTCACATCAACATTATTCCTGAAATCGACCTGCCGGGGCACATGCAGGCGGCCTTGGCTTGCTATCCGCAACTGGGCTGCACTGGCGGTCCTTACGAGGTGTGGCGGCGTTGGGGCGTGTCGGAAGAGGTGCTTTGCGCGGGCAACGAGGAGACCATGCGTTTCGTTGAGGACGTGCTCAACGAGGTGATGGATGTGTTCCCGTCGCCCTATATCCACATCGGTGGCGACGAATGTCCCAAGGTGCGCTGGGAACAATGTCCCAAGTGCCAAGCCAAAATCAAGGAATTGGGCATCAAGGGCGACGAGCGTTTCTCGAAAGAGGACTACTTGCAAAGCTATGTGATGAACCGCATGGCCAAGGTGGTGGAAGCCCGTGGAAGGCGCGTCATCGGTTGGGACGAAATCTTGGAAGGCAACGTCTCCGAGACGGCCATCATCATGAGTTGGCGCGGCACCGAAGGCGGCATCGAAGCGGCACGCAAGGGCCACGATGTGATCATGGCACCTTCGTCGCACCTATATTTCGACTACTACCAAAGCGAGGACATCGCCAGCGAGCCTTCGTGCATCGGCGGTTATTTGCCTGTGGAACGCGTGTATGAGTTCCAACCTTTGCCCGAGGAGCTGACACCTGAGCAACAGAAACACATCATCGGGGTGCAAGCCAACATCTGGACGGAATACATCGCCCATTTTTGGCATGTGCAGTACATGGCCTTGCCGCGCATGGAAGCCTTGACGGAAATACAGTGGAACAACCCGAAAGAACGTGATTTTGAGGCGTTTGTGGAGCGTTGCCGCCACATGAGGCAACTCTACGAGCTTTATCATTATACCTACGCCGACCATATCTTCAACCCGCAGGTCTGGGCGGATACGGTCGCGCCCAACTTGGCTACGCGCAAGCCCATCACCTTGCGCCAGCAGCCTGCCGAGCAATACACTTACGAAGGCGCTGTGGTGCTCAACGATGGCAATCTGGGTAGGGGAGCTTACAACTCGGGACGTTGGCTAGGTTTCTGCGGCTATCCTTTAGATGCCGTCATCGACTTGGAACAACCTGCCGAGATGCAGCATGTCCGTTTCCATGCGCTTACCAATAAAGGCGCGTGGATCTACAATCCGAGTCATGTCAAAGTGTTGGTTTCCGACGATGGCGAGACCTTCCGCGAAGTGGCACAAAAAGAGATTCCCATCTCCACTTGGGCCGACAACGATGGCATTTTTGCCTACGAAGTGGACTTTGAACCTATCACGGCAAAATATGTCGAGGTTGTGATTTCAGGCTACGACCTGCCCGAAGACCATAGCGGATTTGGCAATCCTGCATGGATTTTCGTGGATGAGATTGAGGTGTGGTAAAATATGTAGGGCTGTCACACCGTGGCAGCCGCTTGATGATTACAACACAAGCGGCTGCCATAATATGACAGCCCTACATGTATCTTATGCTTTCTTAAGCAAGATCACATACACTGGGAAATGGTCGCTATAGCCGCCCATCCAGACGCCGCTCCCGAAGGTGCGGAAAGGATAACCGTTGTATTTGCCCCCATGTTGCTTCAGGAATTCCTTGTTGTGGACCTTCGCGTTCTTGAATTGGTAAGTGTCGTAGCCGTTGGGCAGCAGGGCAGGGGTGAGGATCATCTGGTCGAGCACGCCTGGCGCGTCGCGGTAGAAGTTGGTGCCGATGCCCTTCTTGTGGAGGTCGTACATGGCATTGTAGAACTCGCCGTCGCGCAGGTCTTTCATGTCGCCCGAGGCACGCAGGTGCTCCGTTACGGTCTTGTTGGTCGGGTAGTCGTTGAAGTCGCCCATCATGATGATCTTGGCGTTTTGGTCATTGCGAAGGATGCTGTCGGCGATGTGGCGGCACAGCTCGGCTGCGGCCACGCGGCCAGGCATCGAGCGTTTCTCGCCGCCCGCACGCGAAGGCCAGTGCATGATGATGAAGTGCATCGGCTCGCCATCGAAGAGGCCACTGACGACCAGTTGGTCACGGGTGATGAACTCAGGGTCGTTGGGGACAACAGTACGATAGGATTTGCTGTTGGTCGGCTTGAAATATTTCGGGTTGTAAATCAAGCCCACGTCGACGCCACGGCGGTCGGGCGAGTCGTAATGCACGATTTGGTAGTTGCGGCTTTTCAGCTCGGGCTGGGCCACCAAGTCCTCCAGAACGGTACGGTTTTCCATCTCACTCATGCCCAAAACCGCCACGCCGTCGGGCGACCAGTCGGTGCCGATGGTGGAGATGGCGTAGGCCATATTATGGAGTTTCGAAAGGTATTTTTCAGTGTTCCATTGGTTGGCGCCTTGTGGCAGGAACTCTTCATCGTTCTTGTTGGGGTCGTTGATGGTGTCGAAGAGGTTTTCGAGGTTGTAGAACCCGACAAGGCCCACCTTGTAGGCTTGCTGCTCTTGTGCTGAGACCTTGTTGATATTGAGGCCCAAGGCCAAAATGACGAGGGCGAATAGGAAGTGCTTGTTCATTGTTTATGATGATGTTTAGGCGGCAAAGGTAGCAAAAAATCCAAAAAACGATGTGGGCAATCAATCTTTTTCCTACATTTGCCCGTTATTTGCATAATCCAACGAATAATCCTAATAGTTTCAATATGAAGAAATTCCTACTCATTTTGGCGGTTCCGCTGTTGATGGCTGCGCGGCTTGCGGCACAAGTCGTCGACTCGACCGACCTCAACCTCAACGACGTGCCGACGGTCATCCTTATGGATTCCGACTTCGAGGAGTCGTCGACCTCGGTCAACGATGCCTCCACGTTGCTCAATTCGTCGCGCGACGTGTTCAACTCCATCGCGGCCTACAACTTTGGCTCGCTGCGCTACCGCGTGCGCGGCAACGACTCGAAATACAGCGACGTGATGATCAACGGCATCCTGATGAACGACCCCGAGACGGGTCGTCCGGTCTTCTCCAACTGGGGCGGACTGAACGATGCGTTCCGTAATTCGGTGATTGTCGAAGGCTTGGGCAAGACCTACGCCGGATTCGGCGGCCTCGGCGGCCTCACGGCCTATTCGACACGCGCCTCAGAGTACCGCAAGCAAATCTCGCTGAGCTATGCCTTCAGCAACCGCTCCTACAACCACCGTGCCATGGCCTCCATCGGCACGGGCGACTTGGGCAACGGCTGGTACCTGATGGCAGCTGCCAGCGGTCGCATCAAGTCAAGCTATGCCTTTGATCCTAATAAATCCAAAGGGATGAATGGCTTTTTGGGCACTCTTGGCGGCTACACCGAAGGCGCCTTCTATCAGGCCTATAGCTACTTCCTCTCCGTCGAGAAGAAGATCAACGACAAGCACAGCATCGACCTCACCGTGTTCGGTGCGCCCTCGCAGCGTGGCGGCTCGGCTCCCGTGGTGCAAGAGGCCTACGACCTCGTCGGCTCCAACTTCTATAACCCCAACTGGGGCTATCAGACCGTTGACGAGAACGGCAAGCAGGTCATCCGCAACTCGCGCGTGAGCACCTACCACCAGCCGATGGCGCAACTCACTTGGTATTGGACGCCCAGCAAACGCACCGAGTTCAACACCTCGTTCTATTACTTTGGCGGCAAGGCCGGACAAACCGCTCTCGAATGGGGCGAAGCCGCCGACCCACGTCCCGACTACTACAAGAACCTGCCGAGCTACTTCTTGACCAATGCCCACAGCACGGCTGAGTATGAGGCCCAACTTGAGGCATGGAGAAACCGCGACCCGAAAGTCACCCAAATTGACTGGGATGCGCTCTACAATGCCAACCGCAACCACCTTTTCACGGTGCAGAACGCCAATAATGGCATTGACGGCACAGTGACGGGCAAGTTTTCCAAATACATCCTTGCCGAGCGCCATTACGACAAGATGCAGACGGGCAACGCCACCTACTTCAAGCACGAGTTCATGCCTAACCTCATCATGACGGGCGGTTTCTCCATCAGCGCCTCACGCACGCATTATTACGAAAGCGTCAACGACCTGCTGGGCGGCGATTACTACTACGATATTAATAAGTATGCCGAAAACCTCGAAAGCGACGAATGCCAGACCGACCTCAACAACACGAACCATGTGGCCAAGGTGGGCGACATCATCGGTTACAACTATTACGCCAACCGCAACTATGGCCGCATTTGGGACCAGATCAATTGGCTTGTCGGCAACTTCGACTTGTATTTGGGCGTTCAAGGCTCGTTCACCCAGATTTGGCGCGAGGGCCTTTGGAAGAGCGGATCCTTTGCCGACAACTCCTACGGCAAGGACCAGATGCACAACTTCTTCGACCCAAGCATGAAGGCCGGTGTGACCTACGCCATCAACGGACGCAACCACCTCGTGCTCAATGGAGCCTTGATGACACAGGCTCCGCAGTTCCGCGACATCTATGTATCGCCCCGCACCCGCCACACCCTTGTGGAAGGTGACCTCAAGAGCGAGCGCATCAATGCCGTGGATTTGAGCTACTTGTACCGCTCGCCCACGTTCAAGTTCCGCCTGACGGGTTATTACACCGCCTACAAGAACCTCATCTGGAACCGTAGCTTCTATTGCGAAAACGTCTACCTCAACACCACGACCAGTGCCAACTCCTACACCAGCAAGTTCGTCAACTTCATCATGACCGACATCAACCAAAAGAGCCTTGGCGTGGAAATGGGCGCGGAATGGAATGTGACACCCACCGTCACTTTACAGGCTGCTGCCGCCAATGGCATCCATGTCTATAACAACAATCCCATCTTCTCGGTTTATGACGACAACAACGCTTCGGCCTATATCCAAAACAGTGTTGCTTACCTAAAAGACTACCATGTCTCGTCAGGGCCCGAGTCGGTGGCCTCGTTGGGCATCAAGTACAACTCGCCGAAATACTGGTGGGTGAGCCTCAATGCCAACTATATGGCCAACATGTACTTCGACGTGAACCCCTACAACCACACCGAGGAAGGCATGTTGCACTATGCCCAAGGCGACATTCGCATCGACGATGTGCTCAACCAAACTCCGATGAAGCCCGCCTTCACGCTCGACTTCTACGGCGGTTTCTCCAAGCGTTACAAAGGGTATTACTTCCTCGTCAACGTGAGCGTCAACAATATCTTGAACAACAAGAGCACCATCCTCTACGGCTACGAGCAGCTGCGCTTCAACGCCAACAACCCCGACATGTTCCCCGACAAGTATTCGTATATGTACGGCATCAATTATTTCATCAGCTTGACGGTTAGGAAGTAGATTGCTTCGGTCGTTCCTCCCTCGCAATGACGGTAATGACCATCGTTGACGTCATTGCGAACGGAGTGAAGCAATCCAGAAAAAAGAATAATGAATTTAATACACAATAAAATGAAAAACAGACTATTCAACACCATCCTTCTCCTTGCCGCCGTGGGCATGATGTTCACCGCCTGCAAGAAAGAGTATCCCGAGCCGCCTATCCAGGACCTGCCGATAGGAACGGTTTACACGATTAGCGACATCCTCGCCATGGAGCCGGGCACCGTGTTCACGGAAGACGCTTCGGTGTATGGCATCGTCACCGCCGACGAGCAGTCGGGCAACCTCTACAAGGCCGCCTTCATGCAAGACCGCGCTACGGGTGCCGCCATCGAGCTTTACCTCAACGCCGTCAGCGGTCTGCGCATCGGCGACTCCATTCGCGTCTATCTGAAAGACGTCACCTACGCGATGTACAACAACCTGCCGCAGCTGAGCAACTTCGAGGCCGACGGACACATCGTCATCTTGGCCAACAACAAGCCCATCGAGCCTCGGGTGACCACCATCGCCAACATCAATGCAGGTCAGCATTTGGCTGGCTTGGTGAAATTGGAGAACGTGAAGTTCACCGAGCAGAATACCTTCGCCGATCCGACCACATACGGCAACCGCACCTTGATTGACGCTTTGGATCCGTCCGCCAACGTGATTGTGCGTACTTCCAACTATGCCAATTTCGCCAACGACTCGCTGCCGCAAGGCACGGGTAGCTTGGTGGCCATCGCCACGGTCTACAACAGCACTTGGCAACTCGTCATCCGTTCCGCGCGAGAACTGGAATTTGAAGGCTATGTCCCTGGTGGCGATTCGGGTTTGCCTTATTTCCAGGATTTCAGTTCGTCGTTTGGAACTTACACGACCTATAGTGTGGCTGGCGACGAGGAATGGGTGATCGATTACAATACCGCAAAAATGACGGGCCATGTTGGTAGCAGCAACTTCGCCAACGAGGACTGGCTGATTTCGGCTCCTGTGGCTTTGACGGGTGTCGACCATGTAAAGGTGTGCGTGAATTATGCAGCCCAATATCAGAATCCTAATACCGAGGATGTCACGTTGCAAATCTCCAAGGACTATGTGGCCGGCACAGACCCTCTGACCGCCAACTGGATCCAGATGAACGTCACTTATCCGAACACGGCCAATTGGTCCGATTTCCAAACTGTCGAAACGAGCCTTGACGAGTTCCTTGGCGAGACTGTGACGGTGGCCGTCAAGTTCACCTCTTCGGAGTCGGCCTCGCGCACCTTCGAGGTGAAATACATCCTCGTGCAGGAAGGCACGCCTGGCGATGGCCCGACGCCTCCCACCCCGACTCCTGGCGGTGGCGAACTGCAGTCGATGCCTTACACGCAGTCGTTCACCGATGAGTTCGGCACGTATATGACCTACGATGTGATGGGAGCACAGTCATGGGTGATTTACCGTAGTTCTGCTAAAATGTCGGGATTTGATGGCACTTCGTATGCTAATGAGGACTGGCTTATCTCTTCTCCAGTTGCAATAACAGGCGTGAGTGAAGCAAAAGTGTCGGTTGTTTATGTAGCTCAATATCAAACAAGCCTGAGTAACGATGTTACATTGCAAGTGTCGTCGGATTATGTTTACGGAAATGACCCGACGACCGCCAATTGGACGCAAATGCCAGCAACCTATCCGAACACGAGCGGTTGGTCTGATTGGAGAACCGTTGAAACGAGTTTGAATAATTTCATCGGACAAAACGTTACGGTTGCCATCAAATACATTTCTGACGATTCGCAATCAAGAACCATGGAGGTTCAAAGCATTACTGTGGAAGAAGGTAGTGGGGTAGGACCAACTCCTCCTACACCGGGTGAGGTTGAAGGCGACGGCACCCGCGAGAATCCCTACACGGCCAATGACATCATCGCGTTGGGTATCGAAACCTCAGATGGCAACAAGTATTGGGTGAAGGACTATATCGTTGGTGCAATCGACCCCGACAATCACTATGAATATCAATTTGGCTCTACGGCAGTGAAGACCAATCTTATCATTTCGTCAAATTCAGGCGCTTCAACAGAGGACGAATGTGTTCCAATTCAATTGCCTGCCGGTGCTGTGCGCACGGGATTGAATCTCGCTGATAATCCTGGTAACTATCAGCAGGAAGTGCTGCTTTATGGTACTCTTGAAAAGTATTTCCAGAAGCCCAGCGTGAAGAACGTTTCCTACGCTGAAATCAACGGCAACAGCTATGGTACTGACCCGGGCGATACTCCTACTCCTCCCGATCCGGGCATTGAGTATTTCAACCAAACCCTGACCACGCAAGCCAGCTTCAGTACTTTCTACGGCTATAGCGTCGCTGGCGAGCAGGAATGGTATTTCAATACGGCGCATCCTGATTATGGTGCGGTGATGTCGGGCTTTGCCACCAATGTAACCTACGCCAATGAGGACTGGTTCATCAGCCCTGTGATTGACTTGAGCAATAGCACGAATCCTGTATTGAACTTTGACCATGCAAGAGGTCCTGAGAATAGTATCAACGTGGGTGTGAACGATGGCTACTACGCCGTTTTTGTGACGAATGATTACAATAACGGAGAAAACCCGAACGATGAGAGATGGGTTGAACTGACCATTCTCAATCAGCCTACGGTGAAATGGCAATTTGTCGCAGCTGGCGACCTCGTGATTCCTGCCGAGTTCAGAACGTCCACTTGTCGTATCGCTTTCCGTTACATCTGTCCCGATGGAGGCTCTGGCGACTCCGCCACATGGGAAATCAAGAACGTGGTGGTCAAGGAACAATAAGTTCGCGACTGTCAAAGTCTCACAAAGCCTGCCTTCGGGCGGGCTTTTTTGTTTTGCATTGCGGCTGCCACGGTGTGCGGCTGTCACGGTGCTTCGACAAGCTCAGCATCCATGTGACAGCCCTACAATCCGGGTCTGTAGGGCTATCGCATTGCGGCAGCCGATGGGTCGCGTTGCGGCAACTGCAAAAAATATTATGTCCAAAACCCCATAAAATCCCTACCTTTGCAGCCGATGAAAACCTATCAAGATGGAATGGTTTTAATATTAGAATAGATGTAATACAAGTTTCAACATTACCATAAACATGAAAAGAGTTGTAATCAAACAAGGAGACATATTCTCCATAGAAACGGAAAAAGGGAAACGATATATTCAATATATCTGTAACGACATCAATCAATTGAATGGAAATGTAATAAGTGTCTTTAAAGATGAAACGCTAAAAGAAGTGGATTTTTACATTCATACCACAGTTGCTGCCGGAGTGAAGTTTTTCGGGTGGCAGAAAATTGGCAAACAGCCCATACCTGATATATCCGACATCGTGTTTTTCACGGAAATAAGTGAAATTGTGAGGAAAGTGGTTCACAATAATGCCGATGTAAATTGGAGAGTTTGGACGATAAGCGGAACCGATGCGTATGTTAAAGATTTGCCTGATGTAGAGTGTTACGAGGGATCGGTTTGGCCTCCGTGCGACATTCCTGACATATTATGTGGCCGTAATAAGTATTACAAAAGGTTTGTCAGATAAAGAAATTATGGAAAGTCTTTTTCGGGGCGGTAGCCGCTGCCTCCGTGAGTTTTGATATTGAAAAGCCTGCCTTCGGGTGGGCTTTTTTTTATTTTGCATTGCGGCCTCCGATGGGTCGCATTGCGGAATGGCATGATTTTACCGAAAAAATTCTGGAGCAAACTGTAACTTTTTCGGCATAAGTCCGTCAAACTAAAGGTGTTGCAGGATTGAGTGAAAAAAATCACTTTTTCTCTTGACAGTATTTAATTTTGTTGTACTTTTGTAGTGTTCTAATTAACTAATGCACTAAAATATTATAGAGCAAATGTCAAACATTAATACTATAGCGTTATGAAAAGATTTTTCGCTTTCGCTTGTTGTATGTCCTTCGTTTGGGGTATTCAGGCACAGAATTTCAACGGCAAGGTCGTTGACGAAACCAACCAATCTGTTCCATTTGCGAATGTGGTGCAGATGAGTCAGGACTCGGCTTTTTTAAACGGCTGTGTCACAGATGAAAACGGAGCCTTCCAAATGGGAAAGGCGCAAAATGCGGCCTTGCTGAAGGTGTCCTTCATCGGTTATAAGGACAAGTGGCTGCCGCTTTCGGGAACGCAAACCAATTGGGGCACCATCCAGCTTGAACTTGATGCCGTCAGCCTTAGCGAAGTGACGGTCAGCGCGGGGCTGCCCGATGTTTACATTAAAGGTGACGCGCAAGTGACCACGGTCGAGAACAGCATCCTCGCCGATGTGGGTGCTGCTGACGATGTTTTGGGCAAGATTCCAGGCATCGTCAAGGACGACGACAAACTGACGGTGTTCGGCAAGGGTGAGCCGCTGGTTTACATCAACGGGCGACAGGTGCGTGACTTCAGCGAATTGGAGCAACTCAACGCCAAGGACATCCAGCGCGTGGAGTTGGTCACCAATCCGGGGGCGAAGTATGATGCCACGGTCGGGGCGGTGGTGCGTATCGTCACCAAGAAAAACCCCAATGAGGGTTTGGGCGTGGATGTGCGCTCATCGGTCTATCAATCGGCGGCCAACACCGATTTGCGCGACATCGTGAGCCTCAACTACCGCAAGAACGGCTGGCAACTGTTGGCCACCATCGATTACCGCGATATGAAATCCTTGCAGCAGTCCAGCATCATCCAAGAGAACAAGGTGGAAAACGACTGGCTTCAGCAGAACACCTTACAAGAAGACACGCGGGATGCCCGCATCTCCAGCGTGTTTGAGGCCAACTATTCCTTCAATCCCGACCACATCGTTGGCGTGCGCTACAGCCCTACTTTCTGGGCGGTGATGAGCGATTCCATTCATATCAACAGCGCGGTCAAGATGGACGGAGCCTATTACGACCAATGGGAAAGCCGCCAACAGATGAAGTACGACTACGACATGGGACATCGTGTCAATGCCTTCTATCTCGGTAAATTGGGGAACACCTCCATTGACTTCAACGCCGATTACCTCAACAACGGCCACACCGTTTATAATAATGGCATTGAGCATAGCATCGAGTGGGACGACCGTGTCATCAAATCGGAAAACCCAGTCAAGAACAGACTTTTGGCCGGCAAACTGACCCTCAGCACACCACTTTGGGGTGGCGAGATTTCGTATGGCGGTCAGGCTTCGTTCACCTCGCGCCGCGACGACTACATCAGCCATTCGGAGTATGCCGAAACTTCGTTCACACAGATTAAAGATAGAAATCTTGCCGCCTTTGTGGAATACAGCCGCATGGTGCCTTTCAGCGAAACGGTGATGGGCATGTTCAGTGTGGGTTGCCGCTACGAGCACGCTGCCTACGACTATTTTGTGCAAGACCAGATCATCGATGGCCAAAGCCGCAAGTTCGACCATGTTTTCCCCAGTGCCTCGCTTTCGATGCAAATTGACAAGGTGCAACTCATGGCGAGTTATTCCGCGAAGACCAGCCGCCCGTCGTACCGTGACTTGCGCAACGCCGTGGAATACATCAACCGCTTCACGTTGCAGACGGGCAATCCCTTTCTTGAACCGAGCCTGACGCATGACTACTCGTTGGCTGCGTCATGGAAGTTCCTTCAGTGCTCCATTGGATTTCGGGATGAGCGCAATGTCATTATAGAATGGGCAGAGCCTTTGGACACCGACCCGAGCATTTCGGTATTGAAGCCTCAAAACTTCGAGAGGATACCGAGGATGAATTTCATGCTGTCTGCGGCTCCAGAAATTGGGGTCTGGCACCCACAGTTGTCCCTTGGTTTCAACAAGCAATGGTTTTCCGTCAGCAGCCAAACCGAAACGATTCCGTTGGACAAGATTTCCCCGTTTGGCGTCATCGACAACACTTTCGTTTTCTCAAAAGGTTGGAAGGCCAATCTTGAATTTGGCTGTGCGGGCAAGGGCTACATGGACAACTATTTCAGGTCCAAGAACATGTGGATTTGCAACATGTATGTGCAGAAATCCTTGTTGGACAATGCCATGACGATTACTTTGGGTGTCAATGACCTGTTCAACCAGTCGGGTTATTATTATGACACTTATTATCCGACTTTGCGGATTTACAAAAGCGGCACCTACGATTCCCGCGAAGTCTACCTGACTTTGCGCTACCGCCTGAAGGCCAAGACCAGCAAGTATCGTGGAAGTTTGGCGGGAGAGGAAGAACGGCAGAGGCTGTGATTCATGAACTAAAATCCCACATTTATAAAGTCTGAGATGTCGAAAACTACAAAAAACTAAAAGATTTGGAGCGAGTATAGCCTATACTTGCTCCAAATCTATGAAAAAATCGGAGATTTGGAGCGAGTATAAGGGTGTTTTTGGGATTGCGAAAATCAAATTTCGGCAAATCTTCGTTTTTTCGGCAATTTTACACTATCTTTGCGCGTTGTAAGGAAAACGAATTTGAAATGTCAGAGAATCTAGTCATCATACCCACCTACAAGGAAAAGGAGAACATTGAGAAGATCATCCGTTATGTGTTCAACCTGCCCATGGCCTTCGACATCCTCATCATCGACGACAACAGTCCCGACGGCACCGCCGACATCGTGAAAACACTGATGACGGAGTTCGCCGACCGCCTGTTTATGATCCAACGTGCAGGAAAACTGGGCCTTGGAACGGCTTACATCACGGGATTCCGTTGGGCTTTGGAGCGCGACTACCAGTATGTCTTCGAGATGGATGCCGACTTCTCGCACAATCCCGACGATTTGGCAAGGTTGCACGATGCCTGCGCCAATGGGGCGGACTTGGCTGTGGGTTCTCGCTACAAGACGGGCGTCAACGTGGTCAACTGGCCGATGGGACGTGTCTTGATGTCGTACTATGCCTCTGCCTACGTGCGCTTCATCACGCGGATGCAGGTGCGCGACACCACGGCGGGTTTCGTGTGCTATACTCGCAAGGTGCTCGAAACCATCGACTTGGACAGAATCAAGTTCGTGGGCTATGCCTTCCAAATTGAGATGAAATACACTGCTTGGAAACTCGGTTTCAAGATCGAGGAGGTGCCGATCATCTTCACCGACCGACGCGAAGGCCAGTCGAAGATGAGCAAAGGCATTTTCAAGGAAGCTGTTTTCGGGGTGCTCAACTTGCGGTGGAGAGGCATGACGGGAAAAATCAAACCGAGGAAAAACGTATGAATTATTACATAAAAAATGCGACACTTGTCAACGAGGGCCAGGCTTTCGTGGCAAGTGTTTTTGTTAAGGATGGCTTGATTGCCAAGATAATACGAGGGAACCAGGCCCCTGATTTCGTTGAAGGGACGGCTGACTCGGAGGCAGCCCATCGACAGGATCAGGGACCTAATACTGAAGTCATTGACGCCACGGGTAAATTCCTGATTCCCGGTATCATCGACGAGCATGTGCATTTTCGCGAGCCGGGATTGACGTATAAAGGTGATATTTATACCGAGAGCCGTGCAGCCGTGGCAGGTGGCGTGACTTCGTACATGGATATGCCCAACACCATTCCACCTACCACCACGCAAGAGCTTCTGCAACAGAAGTTTGACCTTGCTGCTGAGAAGTCGTTGGCCAACTATTCGTTCTATCTTGGCGCAACCAACGACAACCTGTCGGAAATCGTCAAGACCGACCCGAAGCGCGTTTGCGGCATCAAGGTGTTCATGGGGTCGAGCACGGGAGACATGCTTGTCGACAAGGATGAGGTTTTGGAAGCCCTGTTCAAGGAGTCGCCCTGCCTCATTGCCGCCCATTGCGAGGATGAGGATATCATTCAGCACAACATCGCGCTGTATCAGGATATGGTCAATAAGGAAATCGTGGAGGCAAAAGCCACTTTGCATCCAAAGATCCGCACCGAGACAGCCTGCTACCTTTCCTCTTTGAAAGCCGCTGATTTGGCGGCGAAAACAGGTGCCAGGCTTCATGTGCTCCATGTTTCGACGGCAAGGGAACTGGATTTGTTTAGGAGGGATATTCCATTGAGCGAAAAAAAGGTGACTGCCGAGACTTGTCCCCATTACTTGCATTTCGACGACCTTGACTACAGGAAAATGAAATTCGGAATCAAGTGCAATCCCGCCATCAAGGGGGAAGCGAACAGGGAGGCGTTGATGAAGGCCGTCAGAAATGGGTTGATTGACACCATCGGCTCCGACCACGCACCGCATCGCCGCAACGAGAAATACACAGGAAACTATTTCACCAGCAAGTCGGGATTTGCCTCTATCCAACATTCCCTGGAGGTGATGCTGGAATGGGTTCGCCTGCATGAACTGACTTTCCCGCGAGTGGTGCAGCTGATGTGCCACAATCCGGCCATTTTGTACCAAATCGACCGTCGTGGGTTCATCCGTGAAGGCTATCATGCCGACTTGGCTCTCGTGGATATGAACGACGAGCACCAAATCGTGACGGCCAACGAGTTCACCAAGACCCATTGGACACCCTACAAGCGGGAGAAGATGCACGCCCGCGTGACCCACACTTTCGTGAACGGCAATTTGGTTTATGAGAATGGCGAGTTCTATGAAGGGAGTATTGGCGAAAGACTTGAGTTTAACCGATAAAAAATGATATGACAATGAAGAAGATATTCCTGATTCTGTCCACCATGTTGTTCTTGGCCTCTTGTTCGGCCCAGTTGACGGAAAAGGTTGAGGCCAAGTTCCCCAACGGCCAGCCTCGGTTGGTGCATTATTACGACAAGCACGACCAATGCGTTAAGGAGACCGAGTATTACGAAACGGGACAGGTGAAGATGGAGGGTGGCATGAAAGACGGCAAGATGGACGGCGCTTGGACCGCTTTCTTCCCTGACGGGCGCGTGCAAAGTCACGGGACGTTCAAGGACGGCGAACGTACTGGCGCGGCCCAGGTTTTTTATGCCAATGGCAACAAATACCAAGAGGGCTTCTACAAGAATGGGAAACACTGCGGCAAGTGGAAGTTCTACGACGAGCAGGGCATCCTAATCAAGGAAGTGGATTACGGCGAGTGACCTTTATTTGTTGGCTTTCTCCTCGTCGTTGTTATACCACTCAAGATAGGCTTCGGTGAAATCCTTGCCCGATTCAACGAGTTTTGTCTTCTTTGCGTCGGAAAGGCCGAAGTCGATGGAGCTGACGCCCAACGTGTCGATGTAGACGGTGCGCTGCCAGTCGTCGCTGTGCAGATGCACGTTGGTCTGGAAGTCGATGAGCGTCGAGACCAAAGCCTTCGTGTAGGTGAAGAAGCTGTTGATGTCTTTCGTGGGCCCGTTGTCGTGGTTGAGGAAGAGGTTGATGTCTTCTTTGGCATCGAGGCGGAAGCCTAACGTCTCCTTGTTGTAGACGTATTCGTTCAGTTGGATGCTTCTCGTTTTCTTCCTCGCCTTGTTGATCTTCTCGTAGTATTCCGTCCGACGGATGTTGTTTTTGTCGGCAACGAGCTGTGATTGGTCGAAAATCTTGATGGCGTAGTTGTCCAACAGTCCGCCGTCGACGTAGATATGGTCGTTGCCGCCAACGCCTTTCACGGCAGCGAAAAACAGCGGTATCGACATGGAGATGCGAGCAGCATCGGCGATTTTGACGTCAGGAGTTTGACTGAAATTGAAAACTTTCGAATACCCCGTTGTGAGGTCGGCACCAATCAGGTTGATTTCCCTGTAAGGTTTGCCTTGTTTGCGCATTTTCTCAAGTTCGCCGAAGGTGATTTCGCCGTTGCCGGTCTTTTGCTCGATGTAGCCAGCCATCAGTTTGCGGAAGAAATCGCCTTTGTACCAGCCGTATTCCTTGAGCAGGCGGGCGGTGTCGCGCACCACGCCCCACGAGCTGTCCATGAAGTTCTTGAAGTTGATTTTCCAAAGGACGTCTTTCAGTTCGTCGGCGGTGAAGCCCAATCCGACCAAGACGGCCACCATGGCACCCGCCGAAGTGCCTGCCACGCGCTCGATGCTTTGCAGAATGCCTTCGCGTTCAAGCACTTCCATGGCTCCGACGTAGGCAATGCCTTTCACGCCGCCGCCTTCGAAGACGAGGTTCTTGAAATGATATGCCATTTTTGTTCAATTTTTAAGTTATGTCTTTGTTTTTAGGCTGTTTGGCTACTAATCTATCACCCAACTTGTACCCTCTTTGCCGTCCTTCAATGTGATGTGCAGTTGGGCGAGGTTGTCGCGGATCTTGTCGCTGGTGGCCCAGTCCTTGTTGGCGCGGGCTTGCTTGCGGATGTCGATGATGGTCTGCATCAGGCCTTCAACGAGTTCGCCGTTACCTTCCGAAACGCCGCTTTCCACCAGGCCCAGGATGTCGAAGACGAAGTCTTGGAACAGCTTGTTGAGCAATTCCAACTCGGCGGGGTTGATCTGCGCCTTGCCGTCCTTAATGGTGTTCACCAAGCGCACGGCCTCGAAGAGGTTGGCGATGACGATGGGCGAGTTGAAGTCGTCGTTCATGGCATCGTAGCAGGCGTCCACGATTTTTTGGATGTCGAGGTTGGCTGCGCCATCGGTGGCTTTCAGCGATTTTGCGGCTTTCACGGCTTCCATCAGGCGGTTGTAACCCTTTTCGGCGGCTTGCAGGGCTTCGTTCGAGAAGTCGAGGGTGCTGCGGTAGTGGGCTTGCAGGATGAAGAAGCGGATGGTCATCGGGGTGTAGGCTTGGGCAATCATTTCGTTGCCGTCCTTGTCTTTGTGGCTGGTGCCGTTGAAGAACTCATCGAGGGTGATGAAGTTGCCGAGCGACTTGCCCATCTTCTGTCCGCCGATGGTGATCATGTTGTTGTGCATCCAGTAGGTGACGGGTTGTTTGCCGTTGGCCGCCACGCTCTGCGCGATTTCCGACTCGTGGTGCGGGAACATGAGGTCCATGCCACCGCCGTGGATGTCGAAGGTCTCGCCGAGATATTTGCAGCCCATGGCCGAACATTCCATGTGCCAGCCCGGGAAACCGTCGCTCCAAGGCGAAGGCCAGCGCATGATGTGCTTCGGCTCGGCTTTTTTCCATAGGGCGAAGTCGACGGGGTTGTGTTTCTCTTCCTGACCGCTTAGCTCGCGCGTGGTGTTGAGCATTTCCTCGAAGTTGCGTCCCGAGAGGATGCCGTAGGGGTGCTCGCGGTTGTATTTCTCGATGTCGAAATACACCGAACCGTTCTCGACGTAGGCATAGCCGTGGTCGAGGATTTTCTTCACCATCTCAATTTGCTCAATGATGTGGCCCGAGGCGTGCGGCTCAATCGAGGGACGCAGCACGTTCAGCTTGTCCATCGCGGCGTGGTAGCGGTTGGTGTAGTATTGCGCCACCTCCATAGGCTCCAGGTTTTCGAGGCGGGCTTTCTTCGCGATTTTGTCCTCGCCTTCGTCGGCATCGTGTTCCAGATGGCCCACGTCAGTGATGTTGCGCACATAGCGGACTTTATAGCCGAGATGTTGCAAATATCTGAAAACCAAGTCAAAAGTGATGGCTGGGCGGGCATGGCCAAGGTGGGCGTCGCCATAGACGGTCGGGCCGCAGACGTACATGCCCACATGTGGGGCGTTCAGCGGCTTGAAAGGTTGCTTGCAGCGCGCAAGGCTGTTATAAATATATAAGGTGTTGTTCATTTTTTGGATTTTAATATTTGCGGCAAAGGTACGAATTTATGTCGTAGACCTGAATGATTGGAAGAATTTCGATGAAAATCGTTCCAACCTATCAATCCTTTTCGTACCTTTGCAGCCAAAGTTTCAGATGGCGATGCCTCGCGTCTCGTAGTTTCGCGTCCCGTGTCAACTGAACAACTAAACAATTGAACAACTTTAAACTAAATAAAAATGTACGCAAATTTTCAAGAGTATCTGAAGAAGGAATTGGCTCAGATTGAAGCCGATGGCCTTTATAAACATGAACGCATCATCGAGAGTGCCCAGGGCGCCGAAATCATGGTTGGTGGCAAGGTGTGCCTCAACTTCTGCGCAAACAACTACCTCGGCCTCGCCGACAACCCCGAACTGATCCAAGCCGCCAAGGACGGAATGGACGCCCGTGGCTACGGTATGGCTTCGGTCCGCTTCATCTGCGGCTGCCAAGACCTCCACAAGAAATTAGAAGCCAAGATCGCTGAGTTCTTCGGCACGGAAGACACGATCCTTTATGCCGCTTGCTTCGATGCCAACGGCGGTGTGTTCGAACCGTTGCTCGGTCCCGACGATGCCATCATCTCCGATGCTTTGAACCACGCTTCCATCATCGACGGTGTGCGCCTCTGCAAGGCCCAGCGTTTCCGCTACGCCAACGCCGACATGGCCGACCTTGAGAAGCAACTGCAAGACGCTCAAGCCTGCCGCTTCCGCCTCATCGTCACCGACGGCGTGTTCTCGATGGACGGCAACGTCTGCCCGCTCGACAAGATCTACGAACTGGCCCAGAAGTACAACGCCATGGTGATGGTCGACGAAAGCCACTCCGCAGGCGTGGTGGGTCGCACGGGTCGTGGTGTCACTGAGCACTACAACCTCCGTGGCAAGATCGAGATCCTGACGGGTACCCTCGGCAAGGCCTTCGGTGGCGCCATGGGTGGCTTCACTACGGGTCGTAAGGAAATCATCGACATGCTGCGTCAACGCTCGCGTCCGTACCTGTTCTCCAACTCGATGGCTCCGGGCCTCGTGGCCGCTGGCATCCGCATGTTCGAGATGATGAGCGAGACCAATACGCTGCAAGACAAGCTGCACGCCAACACCGAGTACTTCATCAAGAAGATGACCGAGGCCGGCTTCGACTGCAAGCCTTCGCAATCGGCCATCTGCGCTGTGATGCTCTACGACGCCCCGCTGTCGCAGAAGTTTGCCGCCAAGTTGCAGGAAGAAGGCATCTTCGTCACCGGATTCTACTATCCCGTGGTGCCGAAGGGCCAGGCCCGCATCCGCGTGCAGGTGAGCGCCGCCCACGAGCGTGAGCACTTAGACAAGTGCATCGCCGCCTTCGTGAAGATTGGTAAGGAATTGGGAGTTTTGAAATAATAACATAAGGCTGCGGAACATTAGGATTGAGTTGTCCTGTTGTCGCTTCGCGTCACTGCGAGGGACGAAGCAGTCCAGAAAGACAATTCTCCTGGATTGCTTCGTCGTTCCTCCTCGCAATGACGCAAAGCGGCAGAATGATTCCGAGTCAATAAAACTGATAACACAATGAAAAAGATATTAATCGTTGGTTCCGGCGGACAAATCGGAACCGAATTGGTGAAGAAACTCCGTGCAACCTACGGTAACGACAACGTGGTTGCCTCCGACCTCCGTCAGCTGACGGGCGACATCGTCGAAAACGGTCCTTTCGAAAGAATCGACTCGACGCAAATAATGCAAATCGTCGACGTGGTGAAACGCTACAACATCGACACCATCTATAACCTCGCCGCCATCCTTTCGGCCACGGCCGAGAAGAACCCCATGCTGGGCTGGAACGTCGGCATCGGCTCGTTGGTCAACTGCCTTGAAACGGCGCGCATCTTCAACTGCGCCGTCTTCACACCTTCGTCGATTGGCGCTTTCGGTGCCTCGACGCCGCACGACAACACACCGCAGGACACCATCCAACGTCCGAACACCATCTACGGCGTGACCAAAGTGACCGGCGAGTTGTTGAGTGACTACTACTTCACCCGCTTTGGTGTGGATACCCGCAGCGTGCGTTTCCCAGGCCTCATCAGCAATCTGACCTTGCCTGGTGGTGGCACCACCGACTATGCCGTTGAGATTTACTACGCTGCCGTGAAGGGCGAGAAGTTCATCTGCCCCATCAGCAAGGGCACCTTCATGGATATGATGTATATGCCCGACGCATTGGATGCCATGGTCGACATCATGGAAGCCGACCCGAGCAAACTCGTGCACCGCAACTCGTTCAACGTCACTTCGATGAGCTTCGACCCGGAGATCATCTACAACGCCATCAAGAAGTACTATCCGAACTTCGAGATGGAATACAAGTTCGACCCGATCCGTCAGGCCATCGCCGACAGCTGGCCGAACAAGATGGACGACAGCTGCGCCCGTAAGGAGTGGGGCTGGAACCCGAAGTATGACCTCGACAAGATGACGGTCGATATGATCGAGACCTTGAAGAAGAAGTTGCTGTGATAGCTTTTTCTTTGAAAACCACGAATAGCGGAGACGGGATGTTTCCGCTATTCGATTTTTATGCAACTATGATAATACTCTGGGAAAAAATCAAAATAATTATGATTATTCCATGGAGTTTTGTCGATAACCTGCGCAAATAGGGTAAAAGAACCATGGTTGCGCAACATATCGTAATATTTTCTGCGCAAATGGGTCAAATAATTGCCATTTGCGCAAATTATTTTTCGGTTTTCGCGAAGGGTGACCCCTCGAAAAGCTCATCCAACACCACCTCGCATTGGACACCTTCGCTGTGGGCGTTTTGTTTTACGCCTTCTGTAGTCACAAAAGTAAGTAGGACTGACTTTTTCGTGCCGGTTTCCTCAATGAAAGTCGTCAGTCTGTCGTTGAGCGTTTTTTCATAGTCTTGGTCGATCTCGTATTTTCCTTGGCAATACTTCATTTCGCAGACGTTTATCGTCTCGTCTTTTCGGTCAATAAGCAGGTCGATTTGGCTGTTTTTCGTTGCCGATGAACTTCGCCAAGAACAAGTAATTGTCTGCACTCCGCTGATTCCCAATGCTTTCTTGATTTGTGGCAGGTGTGCCAAGCAAAGGCGCTCAAAAGCAATCCCGCTCCAAGCGTTGTGCAGTGGGCTTTTGCAGGAGGTCGTCCAGAAATGCTCGTCGTGATACCTGTTTTGGACGATGAAATCAAAATAAAACAAGGTGTAAAAATCGATGAGTTGGAACAATGTGTCGCTTTTTTGCCTTTTTTCGGTGGGCTTTTGGATGTTGCCAAAAGGCTCATAAGTTCTTATGAATCCGCATTTTTCCAATTCTTCCAACACGCTGCTCAAGGCTCCGTTGTCGGTGACGTTGGCTGTTTTCACGATTTCCTGACGGGTCAAGCCTTTGCCTTTCGTGGCCAAAGCCGTCACCACTTGGATGTGCGAGTTGGCTTTCTTGAACAGGGCATGGTAAAGTTCGTTGAACTCGTCCTTGAGGCTTGCGTTTGGGGCAAAAAACAGCATATCAATGTTTTGCGCCACGCTTTTGCTTTTGTCCATCAGCGACATATAATAAGGTATGCCTCCCATGACCATATAACACTCCGCGATTTGTTTCCTTGAATAGGAAAAGCCGTAAGCCCGGAAATAGGTTTCACATTCATTCAGCGTAAACGGCTCGAGCACAATCTGATGCGTGATTCGGTTGTGCAATCCGCCTCTACTGTGGATGAGGTTGTCGATCATCCAAGAGGTTGCCGAGCCGCAAACTACCAATTTGATGTCGTCGCGCAACGATGCCCAACTGTTCCAGAAGTTTTCCAATGCAGCCACAAACCCTGATTTGGCCGTGGCCAACCAAGGCAATTCGTCGATGAAGATGATTTTGTTGCCTTTGGGCATGGCTTCCAAATGTTGCGACAATTGGTAAAAGGCTAATATCCAGTTTTTTGGAATTTCAAGCCGCTCGGTTTGGAAATGTTTTTGAATGGCGATGGCGAAGTTGATGAGTTGCTCGTTTTTTGGCACTTCATGCGCACCTGTCAAGAAAAAGGCGAATTTGTCGTTGGCGGCTTTTCGGATGAGAAAGGTTTTCCCGATCCTTCGGCGACCATATACAGCGATAAATTCCGACCCTTTTGAGTTGAGATAATTCGTAAGTGTTTTGTATTCAGCGTTTCTGCCAATGAATTTCTTTTCCATATCAACGAAATTTTCTGCGCAAAGGTATAAAGAATTCCATAGTTGCGCAACTTATCGAAATATTTTCTGCGCAAATATGAAAAATAATACATGGTTGCGTAAGTTATCAATGGATTTTTGCGGGAAACACCTTACTAACATGACAAAACTCCGTGAGTATGCAAAGTTTTAATGATTTTTCCATAGAGTTTTGTCGATTTTGTGATTTTTTGAAAGAATAAATAGAACGGGTTAAGGTGTATGGAATGGTGATGGAAAAGTTGATGGACTATGGTTGTGAGAAAAGCATTATCTTTGTACCCTCAAACTATACCTTTATTAATATGCTCTCCAACCTAAAGAAATACCATATCATCCTCGCCTCCAAGTCGCCACGAAGACAGGAACTGCTGCGCGGCATGGGCGTCGGTTTTGAGATTATGACCAAGGAAACGCCAGAGGATTATCCAGCGGAGTTGCCTTTAGATGAAGTGCCGAAATACCTTAGTCTGCAAAAGTCGCTGGCTTTCAAGGATAACGAATTGCCTGCTGATTATCTGCTGATTACGTCGGATACGGTCGTGATTTGCGAAGACGAAATCTTGGGCAAGCCGAAGGATAGGGAAGACGCTGAAAGGATGCTGCGGTTGCTTTCGGGCAAGACGCATCATGTGGTTACAGGCGTGACGGTGCGCTCGGCAGAGAAAACGGAATCGTTCGCAGTGCGCTCCAATGTGGTTTTTGCGGACTTGGACCAGGACGAAATCGACTATTACATCGAGCATTGCCGGCCCTTCGACAAGGCGGGTGCTTATGGCATCCAGGAGTGGATCGGCTATGTGGGCATCAGCGGACTGGAAGGCTCGTTCTATAACGTGATGGGCCTCCCGACGCGAAAATTGTATCAATGCTTGAAAACGTTTTGACTTTTTTTCTAATTTTGCGCAATATTGTTGTAAAATGGAGAAAAAACGTCCCCAAATACTGATTACCAACGACGATGGCCATGCCGCCAAAGGCCTGCGCAAATTGGTCACCTTGATGCGCACCCTTGGTGATGTGACGCTCGTCTCCACCAACGAGGTGATGTCTGCAAAGAGCCATTCCTGCACCATCCGCGAGAGAATCTATGTGCGTCTTGTGCAAGAGGAGGAAGGCTTCAAGGAGTACCGCTGCAACGGCACGCCCGTCGACTGCGTGAAACTCGGCTACCAAAAGCTGATGCCCGAACCGCCTGATTTGGTGGTCTCTGGCATCAATCATGGCATGAACGCCGCATCGACGGTGGTCTATTCAGGCACTATTGGCGCGGTCATCGAGGCTTGCATGAACGGCTTGACGGCTATTGGTTTCAGCCTCTTCAGCCTCGACCCAGATGCGGATTTCGATCATCTCGATACGGCCATTCTTGAAATCACGAAGAAAGTGCTGAGCGAAGGCTTGCCCAAGGGCGTTTGCCTCAACGTGAACTTCCCGAAACGAAGTGAAGAACCGCTGAAAGGCATCAAGGTGTGCCGCCAAGCCGCTTGCCGTTGGGTGGAGTATTTCAAGGAGCAGTACGACGAGAACGGCGAGCAGTTCTACGACCTCGAAGGCACCTTCGAGAGCGACGACATCACACCCGACACCGACCTTTGGGCCTTGCAGAACAACTATGCCTCGCTGGTGCCTACCTGTTTCGATTGGACGGCACATGCCCAAATCGAACCGATGAAGAATTATGAATCATTAAGTATAAAACCATGAAAATCAAGGATAACTTTTGGCTAGGATTGTTGGCTGGCGCGGCCAGTTTCGGATTGTTTTATTTGCTGCTAAGCCTCATCAATTGGGCGAAGTTGGGTGCTTTTTCCGTCCGTGCGCCGTTTCTGTTGGCCTTCATTCCCGGAATCGTCTTGTTCAGGATGATGCTCGTGAAGTGGAACCTCGACAAGATGGGGCGTGGGGTGTTGGCGGTTACTATTGTTGGGATGCTTTTAGTTTTCTTTCTTGTTTAATTAATTGATAACCAATGAAATATTACATCATAGCAGGTGAAGCATCGGGCGATTTGCACGCTTCCAATCTCGTGGCCGAAATCAAGAAGAAGGACAAAAAGGCGGAGTTTCGGGGCTGCGGTGGCGACCGAATGAAGGCCGAGGGCGTCGACTTGTTGAAGCACTACCGCACGATGGCCTACATGGGCTTCGTGGAGGTGGCTGTCAACTTGCGCAAAGTGCTTGGCAACATCACTCAGGTGAAGAAAGACATTGTTGAATACCAACCTGATGCGCTTATCCTTGTTGATTATCCAGGATTTAACTTGCGCATCGCAAAGTTTGCCCATGAGAAAGGACTCAAGGTGTTTTATTACATCTCGCCCCAGGTTTGGGCTTGGAAACGCCGTCGCGTGAAGAAGATTAAGGCTTCTGTTGATAAGATGCTGGTTATCTTGCCTTTCGAGGAGGAATTTTACAAGAATTATGGCGTGGATGTGACCTATGTCGGCAATCCCTTGCTCGACGAGTTGGCGAAATTTGGTACGGCCAATCGGTCGATTTTCTTGCGTCGCAACAGCTTGGGCGAGAAGCGCGAAATCATCGCTTTGTTGCCCGGCAGTCGCAAGCAGGAGGTGAAACGGATGCTCCCCGTGATGCTGAAAGTGGTTTCGCATTTTCCTGAATATCAATTTGTTGTAGCTGGAGTTTCATCGCTCGAAAAAGCATTGTACAAGAAAATCATGGGCAATGCGGATGTCTTCTTCGTCGAGAACCAGACCTATGAACTGTTGCAGAATTCGAGTGCGGCCTTGGTGACTTCGGGCACAGCGACCTTGGAAACTGCGTTGTTCTCGGTTCCTGAGGTGGTTTGCTACAAGGCTACAGGCTTTTCTTACCGCCTTGCTAAATGGATGATCAAGGTGAAGTTTATTTCGTTAGTCAACTTGGTGATGGATAAGGAGGTCGTCAAGGAGTTGATCCAGAGTGATTTGAATGAAGAGAATCTCGTCAATGAACTCGACTTGCTGCTCCATAACGGCAAGCGTCAGTGCCAGTTGCTTGAGGATTACGAGGAACTGAAAGACCGTTTGGGCAACGCGGGTGCCTCGGAGATGGCTGCCATTGCGATTTGTGATGCTATTAAATTAAAACGTTAGGTGTCAAATGGTTAGGGTTTTTAGATAGCGTATGAACGATTGGAGCAAATACCCCTTCGTCAGGATGTTGTTGCCTTTTGCCTTAGGCATTTGGTGTTGCGCGTGTTTGCCTTTCTTTCGTATTCAACCTATGCTTTTGGTTTTCATAGCCTTAGCCTTGCTCGTTTTGTCTTTCGTCACCTCCACGACGCTCAAAAGGCAGCGATTCAGTTGGCTTTTCGGGACTGTGATGAGCTGCTATCTTTTCATGGCAGGCTATGCTTTGACGCACGTTCATGATGCTGAAAGCCAGAAGGATTATTTCGGGAATTATGCTGATGATGCGACTTATTATGTGGCACGGGTTTACGACGACCCTACCGAACGCGAAAGAAACTTTCGCGCTGTGTTGCAGTTGGAGTACCAGTTTGGCGACAGTTTGCCTTCGCGCCCTGTTGCAGGCAGGGTGATGGCTTATTTCCCCAAGACGGACTCGGCATTCGGCCTGCGTTATGGCGACTTGCTCGCTTTTCCTGCACCCATACGCAATGTGAGCGGCCCGAAAAACCCTGAGGAGTTCGACTATAGGGCTTATTTGGCGAGGAAAGGCATTACGGGTCAGGTGTTTCTTCGCGAGGACGAGTGGCTCGACCTTCAAACCAACAATGCCAATCCGATTTATGCTTTTTCCTATCGTTTTCGCGATGTGCTTTTGGCTTCGTTGCAGCGCAGTGGGCTGAGCGACAACGAGTTTGGCGTTGCAGCTGCCATCCTGCTTGGCTACGATGACAATCTCGCCGATGATGTGCGCAAGAACTATGTGGCGGCAGGCTCGATGCACATTCTCTGTGTTTCGGGTATGCACGTGGGCATCATCTATCTGTTGGCAAGTTTCTTGCTGGCTTTCCTTAATCGCAAGAAGTGGCAAAAAATGTTGAAGCACTTGCTTTTGCTCGCCTTGATATGGTTTTATGCGCTTATCGCCGGCCTTTCACCGTCCATATTGCGTTCGGCATTGATGATTACGTTTGTCATTGTTGGCGAGTTGATACAGCGTAAAGGTTTCATCATCAATTCGATAGCGGCTTCGGCGTTCGTCTTGTTGTGCGTCAATCCGAACAACCTGTTCGAAATCGGTTTCTTGTTGTCCTATTCGGCGGTCATTGGTATTGTGGTGTTGCAAAGGCCAATCTATAACTTGCTGTATTTCAAGAATAAACTTTTGGATAAGGCTTGGGAAATCACTGCCGTGGCTTTGGCGGCACAAATCGCGACGGTTCCCTATACCTTGTTCTATTTCAACCAGTTCACTACCTATTTCTGGCTCAGCAACCTGTTTATGACTCCTATTTCGTTTGTCGTGGTCATCAGTGGCATGGTGTTGCTCTTGGTTTCGTGGATACCTTATATAAATACGCTCGTCGGTTATTTGGTTTGGGGTGCGGTGTATGTGATGAATTGGGTGGTGGCCAAGGTCGAGTGTCTGCCTTTTTCAATCGTGAAAGGCTTGTATATCAGCGATTTCGAGTTCGCGATGTTGCTTTTGGCTTTTGTCCTGCTCTTGCTGATGGTTTCGCTTCGCAAACGTCGTCTTCTCGTGGCCGTGTTGTCGTCGCTATTGTTGTTTATGGTGTCGCTTACGGTACGGTTGTATCAGGCTGATAACCAAAAAGCCATGGTCGTTTTCAGCCTCCGCAACCATACCGCCGTCGATTTTGTCAGTGGTGGGCAACATGTACTTTTGGCCGATTCCGCTTTGATGGCCGACGAATCGACGCTCGATTATAGCGTGAAGGGGAATTGGGCAAAGCGTCATCTTTCGCAGCATCCACAAGTGATTGGCTTTGAGGAGGATTTTGAAAATGCTTATCTTAGCAAGAAGTCGAATCTGGCTTCCTTTGACGGAAAGCTGTTGGCTTTGTGGAATGACGAGCGTTTCGCCGATACCTTGTCTTATCGTTTGCCTGTCGATTATCTTTTGGTGATGGGTAGGCAAAATCCTGATGTCCAGTCTGTTGTGGATGGCTATGATATCAAAATGCTGCTGATTGACGGCACGGTGCCGCGCTATTTGGCCGAAAAATGGATGGCGCAGGCCGCTGAAAAACAACTTCCTGTTTACGACTTGTCGACAGGGGCTTTGGTGGTCGACTTGGGCGAATAGGCCGTGATGACAACCGCCGAAAGAATCAAGGCGATACCGATGGCCAAGTTCAGTCCAAAGCTTTCATGGAAGACGAAAATGCCGATGAGGACCGCTGTCAGAGGTTCCAAGGCGCCAAGGATGGCCGTCGACGTGGCTCCGACATATTTCGAGGCATAGACCATCAGCACTAACGAAAGTGTGGCTGGTACGATGGCGAGCCAAAGTGCATAGAACCAGCTTGTTGCGTTTTGAGGTAACTGGAGCGGATTGCCCGTGACCCAAGCGAAAACCGCCATGCCGAGGGCGCAATAGCCAATCACATAGAAGTTGATCTTGAACGACGACATCTGCAATGGGCAACGGTTCACCACTATAATATATATGGCATAGGTGAGGGCCGAGATGAGCACGAGAATCACGCCGGTGGGGTTGAGGGTGCCGCCCGAATCGCTCCAATACAGCAGCACAACGCCGACTAACGACAGCACGATGGCCGCCACGGTCTTGAGGGTGACTTTTTCGCGGAATAGCACCGCCATGATGACTGCCGTCATGATGGGGTAGGTAAAGAGAAGGGTGGAGGCCACGCCTGCTGCGATGTACTTGAAACTGGAATACAACGTCATTGATGAGGCGATGAAAAGGAGTCCCAAAGCGGTTAGGATACCGAACTCCCGTTTTGTGACTTTAAGGCTTTCCTTCCTGAAAACCAATATCATGGTGATGATGATCCATGCGATTCCGAAGCGGCAAAAGAGCACCGAGCTGGTGGTCATGCCTTGCTCGTAGAGTTTCAGTGCGCCCAAGGGGTTGGTGCCGTAGAAAACAGCGGCCAAGATGCCGCAAAGGGTGCCGAAAACTTTCTTGTTGCTTTTAATGTTGTTCATAAAATAAAGAATATCAAATTGTTGTGTAAATATATAATGGTTCTGAAAAGCGGCGCAAAAGTAGTGAAATCTTTGATACATTGTCGCATTTACCCCTTCCTGAAACCGAAGAGAGGCCATTACAGCTGCTCCGTAGGAGCTTGCTTTTAATAACAACGTGCTGGATTCCAGCAAACAACGTGCAACGTACCAGCAAGTTATGCTCCGTAGGAGCTGCCTTTTAATAACCAAGATGTAGCGAACCGGTAGGATGATGCTCCGTAGGAGCTTTCTTTTGTTGGTTTCTTGTAATTTGCCTCAAAAAAATGCTGTTTTTAATATGTTGATAAACAGATAAATAAATAATAATTTCAAAAAAAGTTGAAAAAAATCTCAAAAAATGCTTGCCAGTTCGGAAAAAGGTCGTACTTTTGCACCCGCAAAGCAAAGCAATAGAGTTCTTTTTCAGGCTGGTCCGGTAGTTCAGTTTGGTTAGAATGCCTGCCTGTCACGCAGGAGGTCGCGAGTTCGAGTCTCGTCCGGACCGCTCACAGAGCAACCCCAAAAAGGTTGCTTTTTTTATATCCAGAAATCGCCTGCGAAGCTCTCCATTTTTTCTGACTTCAGAAGTGAGAAAGATGCAGCGAAACAAAATTCTGAAATTCTCAAATTCTTGACAAACAAGATTATATATGTCATTCCTTGATGAAATCAACCGTAGGCGTACCTTCGCCATCGTCAGCCACCCCGACGCGGGTAAGACCACTTTGACCGAGAAACTGCTGCTTTACGGCGGCGCCATCCAAGTGGCCGGTGCCGTGAAGTCGAACAAGATCAAGAAAACCGCCACGTCCGACTGGATGGAAATCGAACGGCAGCGTGGCATATCGGTGGCCACCTCAGTGATGGGTTTCGACTACAAGAATATTAAAATCAACATTCTGGATACGCCTGGCCACAAGGATTTTGCCGAAGACACTTTCCGCACCTTGACGGCTGTGGACAGCGTCATCGTGGTCATTGATGCGGCCAAGGGCGTTGAGTCGCAGACCGAGAAATTGGTCGAAGTGTGCCGTATGCGCAACACACCTATTATTGTTTTCATCAACAAGATGGACCGTCCGGGCATGGACCCGTTTGAGCTTTTGGACGAAATCGAGCAGAAGCTGAACCTGAAACTCACCCCATTGAGCTGGCCCATCAACAGCGGACCCAAGTTCAAGGGCGTTTACAGCATCTACGACAAGAGTCTCTACCTGTTCAATTCCGACAAACAGCACATCACCGAGGGCATCGCTTTCGACGACCTCGCGAATCCCGACCTCGACAAGATGATTGGCGAGGATGCCGAAACGCTGCGCAACGAGACGGAACTGGTGCAAGGCGTTTACGACAGCTTCTCGCGCGACGCGTATTTAAAAGGTGACATTTGCCCCGTGTTTTTCGGTTCGGCCTTGAACAACTTCGGTGTGAAGGAACTGCTGGACTGCTTCATCGAGATTGCGCCCACGCCTATCGGTCGCGACACGGTGGAACGCCGCATCGAGCCGACGGAGGAGAAGTTTACGGGCTTTGTCTTCAAGATCCACGCCAATATGGACCCCAACCACCGCGACCGCATCGCCTTTGTGCGTGTGGTGTCGGGCCGCTTTGAGCGCAACAAGAACTATTTCCACGTGCGCCAAAGCCGCGAACTGAAGTTTTCCAATCCCACAGCTTTCATGGCACAGAAGAAATCCGTGCTCGACGAAGCCTATCCTGGCGACATCGTGGGCCTTTACGATGCCGGTAATTTCAAGATTGGCGACACGCTGACCGAGGGAGAGATCCTTAATTATAAAGGTATCCCGAGCTTCTCGCCCGAGCAGTTCCGCTACGTGGAGAATGCCGACCCGATGAAGTCGAAACAGTTAGCCAAGGGCTTGGAACAACTCACCGACGAAGGTGTGGCCCAGCTCTTTACGGGCAAGATGACTGGAAGGAAAATCATCGGCACGGTGGGCGAACTTCAGTTTGAGGTCATCCAATACCGTCTGCTGCATGAGTACAACGCCTCGTGCCGCTACCAGCCCATTTCGCTCTACAAAACCGCATGGATTACCAGCGAAAACCAAGAGCAACTGGCAGATTTCAAGATGCGTAAGGGACTGAACCTTGCCGAAGACAAGGACGGTCGCGACGTTTTCTTGGCCGAGTCGCCCTACGCCTTGCAGATGGCAATGGAGAAATACCCCGACATCGAGTTCCATTTCACTTCGGAGTTTTGATTTTTCACGCGAAAATTGTTTTTTTCCACGCAGAACTCGCAGAACTACGGGAATTTGTTGACGCTTTGCGTTTCCCAAGATCCTACGTGTTCAGCGTAAGATGATTGTTTGCGAGGTTTGAAGTAATCCGGAAACATGGAATTAGATTAATGACAAATTCGTGGCATATTAATGATAATTCGTGTTGGAAAAAATGAACTTTTTTCTTGCTCCAAACCAAATTCTTCCTACCTTTGCAACAACAATCAGTTAAACAATTCAACAACCAACAATTAAACATTATCGTTATGGGCAAATTTATGCAAGAATTCAAGGAGTTCGCCATGAAGGGCAACGTCATGGACATGGCTGTCGGTGTGGTCATTGGCGGCGCGTTCGGAAAAATCGTCAGCTCGTTAGTGTCTGACATTATCATGCCGCTCATCGGCGCCATCACTGGTGGCCTCAACTTCACCGACTGGAAGTGGGAAATCATGGCCGAGCAGCTTAATGAAGCTGGCGAAGTCGTCAAACCGGCCCTTTGCCTGACTTGGGGCAACTTCCTGCAAGTCGTGTTCGACTTCATTATCATCGCCTTCTCGATCTTCTTGGTCATCAAGGGCATCAACAAGCTGAAGAGACAACCCGAGCCGGAGCCTGAGGCACCTGCCGCTCCCGCCGGCCCGACGCAAGAGGAACTCCTCGCCGAAATCCGCGATTTGCTGAAGAACAAGTGATTGCTTCGGCAGATTGATAATGAAACAAGGCGAACCTTTTGGGTGCGCCTTGTTTCGTGTTATCGAAAAAATATATATCTTTGCCGAAAATGTGGAATACGCAAAAAATGGGGAAGATTACGCCGCTATGATACCGAGAATCAAACAGTTTGAACTCAATGATAATTGGAAGTTAATTGTGACTTTCGATGATGGCTTTCGTGTGTGTTACGATGTGAAAGACGATATTGTCACTATTGAGGATTTCAGGAGTTTGGCTACAGAAATTGGCCTTTGGCCCATGGCACAATTGGATGCAAGCCGTACTTGCATTTCTTGGAATGAATGTATTGATTTGCCGAGTGATACCATTTATGAATATGGTATTCCGATTTTGGAACTATGAAACGTAAATTCTTGCTTGTCATAGGATTGGTACTTTGCTTCGCCTTCACTGCGAGGGCGACTCACCAGCGCGCCGCCGAAATCACCTATACTTGGCTCGGCGGTAACGCATACGAGTTTACGCTCACCACTTACAACGTGCCCAATGCTGCCTGGGAACAGCGCGATTCGTTGTTCGTCAGTTGGGGCGATGGCAACGAGAACTACATCCCCCGCGTTGATTGGCATAATCTGGGCAACGATTGCGTGGTTAATCATTACAAGGCAGTACATAACTATTCAACCTCAGGGACTTACACCATCAGCATGGAGGATGCCAACCGCAATTTCGGCGTTGTCAACGTGCCCAATTCGGTGATGGTGCCCATGCACATCGAGACGGAACTGGTCATCAACCCGTTCCTCGGTTACAACAACTCGCCGCAGTTGCTCAATGCACCTCTCGATAGGGGCTGCGTTGGCAAACTCTATCTCCACAATCCCTCGGCCTACGACCCTGATGGCGACAGTTTGAGCTACCGACTCGTTAACTGCAAAGGCCAAGATGGCTTGGATATTGCTGGCTATACTTTTCCGCAGACATCGCAAATATTTGAGATTGATGCGATTACGGGTGAATTGCGTTGGGATGCCCCAGTCCGCCAGGGCGAATACAATGTGGCCATCATGGTGGAGGAATGGCGTCATGGCGTGAAAATCGGCTCCGTGGTGCGCGACATGCAAATCCTCATTTCGGTTTGCGACAACGACTTGCCGCAAATCCAATGCGACGATGAATATTGCATCGTGGCCGGCGAGCAGCTCGACTTTGTCATTTACGCTTCCGACCCCGACGGCGACAACGTCACCTTGACCGCCTCGGGCGCACCGCTCGAGGTGGCGGTCAGTCCGGCCATCCTCAACCCTGAGTCGGCTTTCGGCTTGAATCCCCAGATGGAGTTCCTTTGGAATACCACTTTCGCCCATGTCCGCAATACGCCTTATCAAGTCGTTTTTCATGCCAAGGACGATGACACGCCCGTCAGCCTGACCAATTTCAAAACGGTGACCATCAATGTGATGGGTCCGAGAGTGGAACAATTTGAGGGCGCGGTTCATGGTCACGACGTGGCCTTGTCGTGGACGGCCTATCCTTGTCGCAACGCGGTGGCCCTGCTCCTCTATCGCAAGGCGGGCTGCGACGGCTACGAACCCGATGCCTGCGAGACGGGCATTCGTGAGGGTTACCAACTGGTTGCTACACTGAACGACATTACGCAAACCTCATACACCGACCACGACCTCCCGCAAGGCATGGCATACGAATATCGCATCGTGGCGCGTTTCCCCGACGGGGCGACGAGCATCGTCAGTGACGCGGTTTGTGTGGAATTGAAAAACGACAGCCCGCTGATGACCCACGTCAGCAACGACAGTATTGACCTCGCTTCGGGTCAAGTCAGGGCATGTTGGATACAACCAAAAGAGATTGACGGACAATATGTTGCGCCCTTCAGCTATGCTTTGACCCGCGTCAGCGATGGTGCAACGTCTGTGGTTTACGAAGGTGCCGACACGAGTTTCTTGGATGCGGGTGTCAATCTGGGCGAGGTCGGCACATTAATATATAAGGTGGAGATGCGCGACGCCAACCAGCAGCTTGTGGGGACGAGTGCCACGGCTTCGGCTGTCATGCTTACGGCTGCTTCGACTTACGACGAGGCCAATCTTTCGTGGACTGAGTCTGTGCCTTGGCTTGTAGATAGCACACAGGTTTTCAAGGAGATAGGTAGTCGTTTTGTGAGAATAGCCACGACTTCGGCTTTTGAATATGTTGATGCGGAAGTGGAAAGCGACGAGACTTACCGTTATTACGTCCGCACTTTTGGCCATTATACGATGGAGGGCATCATGCGGCCTTTAGTCAACTATTCCGCCATCAAGACGGTGCGCATCGGGCATGAGGAGCCGATGGAAGAGTTTTCTTACACCTTGCCCAACGTGATCACGCCCAACGGCGACGGCTTCAACGACGTTTTTGGACCCAAAGTGACAGGACTTGATCGGATTGTGGGAGCCAAAACCGTGATTTTCAACCGTTGGGGCAATATCCTTCACGACACTGGCAATCCGCTCATCCAGTGGGACGGCAAGAGCAAAATGACGAAAATGGACTGCCCGCCAGGCACCTATTTCTATATTACCGACATCACCTACATCGGCGAGGCAGGGGAGGAGCAGCTGCACCTGCAAGGTTCCATCACCATCGTCCGGTAAAAACAGTAGAGACGCAAAATTTTGCGTCTCTACACGTCATTTTTGGTATTGCTTCGCAAGAAATCCTATAAAATCAATTTCAAAATCGTTCAAAAATCATTTTGGTAGATTTTAATACAGATTTTTGACAGATTTCTCGGCTTTAGCCGATCCCATAAATAATTCAATATTTCATCATCTCGATAAGGTCGACCATGCGGTTGGAATAGCCCCATTCGTTGTCATACCACGACATGATCTTCACCATCTTGCCCATCACCATCGTGCTTTGGGCATCGAAGATGGAGCTGTGCGGGTTGTGGATGACGTCGCAGCTCACGATCGGGTCCTCGGTGTATTCGAGCACGCCCTTCATCGGGCCTTCGGCGGCTTCCTTCATGGCGGCGTTGATCTCTTCCTTGGTGGCTTCGGTCTTCAGCATGCAGACGAGGTCGACGAGCGAACCCGTAGGCGTGGGGACGCGGACGGCGATGCCGTCGAGCTTGCCGTTCAGTTCGGGGATGACGATGCCCACGGCCTTGGCGGCGCCAGTGGTGGTCGGGATTTGCGACATGGCGGCCGAGCGGGCGCGGCGCAGGTCGCTGTGCGGGCCGTCGAGGATCACTTGGTCGTTGGTGTAGCTGTGGATGGTGGTGATGTAGCCCTGCTCGATGCCGAAGCGGTCGTTCAGCACCTTGGCCACGGGAGCCAGGCAGTTGGTGGTGCAGGAGGCGTTGCTCACGCACTCGATGTCGTCGGTCAGGTCGTTGTTGTTGACGCCCACCACGATGGTGGCATCGATGGCGTCCTTGGAGGGGGCCGAGAGGATGACCTTCTTGGCGCCGTTCTTCAGGTGGTCGCCATAGCCGCCCTTGCTGCTTTCCTTCGAGCGGAACACGCCGGTGGACTCAACCACCACGTCGGGGGTCTTGCCCCATTTGATGTTCAGCGGCGAGCGCTCGGCCGTGACGGGGATGCGCACACCGTTGACGATGAGTGCGGTTTCGTCGTATTCCACCGTGCCGGGGAACTTGCCTTGGGTGGAGTCGTATTTCAACAGGTGGGCCAGCACCTTGGTGCTCGTCAGGTCGTTGACGCCCACGATTTCGAGATTTGGACGTTCGCAGATGATGCGGAACACGTTGCGGCCAATGCGGCCGAAACCATTGATACCTACTTTAATCTTTTCCATTGTAGTCATATTTAAGATGTTTTGTTTTGAATTGAGGTGCAAAAATACGATTTCTAAAGCAAACTTCATTGGTTTTTGCCTATTTTTGCAAAATCTATTTTTCGAATATGTCTGAAACCTTCAAATCACAAGCGCTGGAGGCCAATCTTGCCCAAACGCGCTACAAAGATATCTTCATCCCTGAAGAACACCAACAGTTTATCGCCCTGTCGGCCAAATACTTCGGCATCAACAAGCGGGCTAAGGAATGTATCACCGAATATCATCACCCGCTGTCGAACCATACTTTCGTGACCGAGGAGCTGCGCAAAATGCTCCTCGACGATTTCTGGTTCTACACCCGCGACGACGTGCCCGCCGACGCACTCCACATCCCTCTGGAGATGATGCGCAGCCTGCTCAAACCTGAAGTGGCGGCCAAACTGCGCCTCAACATCGTCATCACCTTGATGGAGTTTGCCAACAAAGTGATTGCTGAATCGCCGAAACATATCGAATTGATTTCGTTGGTTTTCAATATTTTGAACGAGAAGTTTGAAGTCAACAAAGATGTCTACATTTTGGCGACAAAACACGCGGGTCGCTATCTCGACAAAGTGGCTCGCGACGAGCGTTTCAGCGATGAAGTCTGCGCCCTGTTGCGGAAGATGCTGCAAGAGAATTACCGCTATTGGCAACAAACCTCGCAAGTCGAGAACTGGATTGAAAGCAAAAGGCAATTCTTGACCGAGGAGGAAATCCAGACCGTGTGCAACGAAATCGGGAAGCCCTATTTTGAACAGTTGAACACGGATTTGGCCGCCGCCGAAACTTGGGAGTCTTTGACCGATATGCCGCATTATGAGCAGGTTGCAAAACGTTTCACCGAGTCGGAGAAAGCCTTCCCGCATTTCATCACGAAGTTCCATTATGTGTTTTTCCTGCTCCACCTGCCCGGAATGGAGAACCAGCGCGAACGCCTCATTTGGAACATGGACCGCATGATGCGCGACGCCATCGACGAGATGCCGCAGGAGGAACTGATCCCGTTCATCGACACGATTTTCGACCTCGCCGACGAATTGAAGAAAGACTACATGTCGGCCGTGCTTGATTTCCAGCTCACCTTGGGCCTGAAAATCATCGACGTCGACCAAACCGAGATGAAGGAAATCGTCAACTATTTCGAGAAGAAACTCATCGCTTTCGGATTCGTCACGCCGGGCAATGTGTTTGTGGGCGAGGACTGGCAACTCTCTGTGGATGAGAACCATATCAAGAATATCCGCGTGTGGCTCGAACTGATCGAACACGCCAAGTCGCCGTTGGACAAGCTGCTTTCCGCCTTGATTGTCAACCTCAAGTTGGGCGGCATTTTCCTGAGCGACACCGACCTCTTCCAACGCGAAATCACGAAGGTCTTGAACTCCAACATCACACCTTATTATAAAAAGGTGAAGCAGCTGACGCGCATTTTCCCCGTCTATTTCAACGAAATCGGGGCCGAAGGCGAAATCCGCAACGTGACCACCAACATGGACGAGATTTCGGGCCGTCAGGACAAACTGGTGCATTTCCTCCGCAAGCAAGTGCATACTGAAAGTAATAACACGTTGATTAGCTTGACTTTCGATGTGTTCAGGTTTTGGAGCGACGGCAATCTCGATCCACTGAAACCCATCCTGCCCAAGAATGTCTTTGAGGAAATCGACAAAGAAAGCACTTGGTTTGTGCATGTCCACAACCTCGTGCAGACGATGTGCGAAATCTCGTGCCTCAACCCTGAAGACGTTTTGATGCTCTCTCGCGACGACTACGAAAACCTCATTGGTTCCGCATCACGTCGCCTCGAATTGGAGGAAGCCATCAGTCAGCGCGAACATGCCCGACTGATGGATATACGCGACTTATATGCTTATCTCAGAGAGAAATACAGCTTCGAATCAGTCAATATCTTCAACTCGTTGCGCAGTTTCCCGTTCATTCCCGACGAGGAGATTGACGAGTTCGAGAAGGTCTATACGGCCAAGGATTTCGGCAAGTCGCTGACGATGATTTATGCCTTCATGGACAAGCTCAAGACCGTGATTTTCAATCCCGAACAGAGTGAAGGCTGGGAGAATATCTACCACAAGCGCCATATCGCCATTGGCATTCCGTCGATGTATGGAACCTATCGCGAGAATAAGTTTGAAGCCATGGGTCTGACGTTCCGCCTTGAGCGCGTGGCCACCCAACTGATGGAAAAGGTGGTGCAAAGCATCAACCTTGAATACATATCGGAGCGGACGTTGAACAACATCTACCGAATTCTCGAGTTTTTCCGCGAAGGCTTGGCTCTCGATGGTATTACCAATCAGAGTTTCAACTCGAAACTCGACATGTTGCGTTATTCGCTGACTTCACGGAGTTTCTCTTTCGGCCAGTATATCAACATCTTCCAGTTTATTGCCGAGGACGTGCGCCGCATCATCATCAAGTATTTCCTGAAGTCGTATGAATACCCGCTGAAGATTGTCATTCCTCAGCTTTTCGATCCTGAAGGGAAATTGAGCGAGCGCGAAACGTCTGCTTTGATTACCCAAAAATCGGAGGAATTCCACCGCGACTTGCTTTCCGATGCCTTCCTGATGCAGCCGTTGGACAACTTCATCGGTCGCATTCTCAACTCGTTGCGCACTATGGAGGCCACCCTCGACCCGAAGCTCATCAGCGACATCATGACCTATAATTCCGAAATGTTGGTCAGCCCGTTCTGGGAAGAAACGCCGAAGATGGACAACCAAGTTTTCATCGGCAACAAGGCCAACAACCTGAAAAAGCTGTATTTGCTGGGACTGCCAGTGCCTCCTGGTTTTGTCATTACCACTGAGACTTTCCGTCGCAATGAGACTATCAACACGATTCCCGAGCTGCGTACCGAGATTCATGGCATGATAAAGAAGCATATCGCTGAATTGGAGCGAATTAGTGGACGCAAATTTGGCAATCCCGACAGTCCGTTGCTTGTTTCGGTGCGTTCGGGGACGGCCATTTCGATGCCTGGTGCGATGGACACCATTCTCAATGTGGGCCTGAACGATGAGCTTGTGGAAGCCATCGGCACCAACGACAATAAAGCCTGGGCCATTTGGGATTCCTATCGCCGCCTGCTGCAAAGTTGGGGTATGGCCAAAGGCATTGATCGCGATGTTTTCGATGTGGAAATCAACAAGTTCAAGTCGAAATACAGTGTGAAGCAGAAGAGCGAATTTGATGCTGCCGAAATGCGTGAGGTCGCATATGCCTATAAAGGCATTTTGTTCGATCATGGCGTTGAGTTTGAGCAAGATCCGTTCAAGCAAATCATAGATTGTGTCAACATGGTCTTTGAGTCGTGGAATTCGGAGCGCGCATTGGCCTATCGGCGTCATTTGGGCATTTCGGAGAATTGGGGCACGGCAGTCATCGTGCAGCAGATGATTTTTGGCAACTTGAGCGATGTCTCCGGGTCGGGCGTGGTGTTTACGCAAAACCCGCACCGTGAAAGGCCGGGCGTTCACCTATACGGCGACTTCACCATGCGTAGCCAAGGCGAGGACATCGTGGGTGGTCTGGTCAAGCCGTTGCCCATTGGCGAGACGCAACGCAAAGCGGCTGGTCTTGAGGGACTTTCCATGCAGACCACACTTCCCGAAATCTACAAGAAGATTTACTCCATAGCAAAGAAACTCACTGAAGAATTGGGTTACAGTCCCCAGGAAATGGAGTTCACATTCGAGTCCGACAAGCCCGAGGACTTCCACATATTGCAGATCCGCGACCAAGACCTGAAACTCGAAGACGAAGTGAATGCCTTTGTGCTGTCGCCCTCGGAGATGAAGCAAATAGGGCGTGGAATGGGCATCGGAGGCGGTGCCATGAATGGCTTGGTGGCTTTCAATGAAGACGATATCAAGTCCTTGCGCGAGAAATTCCCTGAGGCAAACGTCATCCTTGTCCGTCCTGACACGGTGCCCAACGACATTGGCATGATTTTCGACTGCGACGGCTTGCTAACGGCTCGTGGCGGAGCCACTTCACATGCCGCAGTGACGGCAGTGCGTCTCGGCAAGGTGTGTGTGGTGAGCTGCATCGAGTTGCAGGTCTATGACGAAAAACACTGTGGCGAGTTGAACGGTCACAAACTACAGGTGGGCGACAAAATAGCCATTGATGGTAACTTAGGTTTGGTCTATCTTGGTCATTATCAGACAGAAATGATGAAGATGGGGAAGGGGTATAATTATTAGTTTGGAGTTGGTAGTTAGTAGTTAGTAGTTAGTAGTTATCAGTGGATGGCTTGCTGCAACGAACGAATATTGGGAAGCGATTATGGCAAAACATAATGAATTTGGCAAACAGGGCGAGGAACTTGCTGCTCAATTCTTGATGGAGAAGGGTTACGAGATCCTCGAACGGAATTGGCGTAACAGGCACAAGGAGATTGATATCATCGCAAAAGATGGCGAGGAGTTGGTCATTGTGGAGGTGAAGACGCGGAAAAGCGACGACTATGGCGAGCCCGATCTTGCAGTGACTAAGGCAAAACAGACGAAACTCATATATGCCGCAAACGCTTATATTTTCAATCATGGACTGGATTGCAACACCCGTTTCGACATCGTTTCCATCGTTTTCAAGGATGGGAAGCCTGTAATCGACCATATCGAAGATGCCTTTTTGCCCCATTGGTGACGCTTTATTATATTAATTAGGTGTGAGAAGATTGAATAATGGTGCATAATATAAAAATTTTTCTAAATGATTTTCAGTATTTTGTATTCAATGAGCAAAAATTTCCAAAAAAAGTCATTGTCAGTTAGGGAAAAGGTAGTACTTTTGCACCCGCAAACGACGGAGAGGGGGAAGACAGAGGG